>CEOH01000553.1_pt1 | contig 10698 bp, 3 predicted proteins | sample 530311 | NCBI WGS metagenome assembly CEOH01 (sample SAMEA2619923, study PRJEB7988) | marine metagenome | biome: marine biome (ENVO:00000447); feature: deep chlorophyll maximum layer (ENVO:xxxxxxxx); material: "saline water (ENVO:00002010), including plankton (ENVO:xxxxxxxx)" | depth 60 m
TGACATCAATCTCTCCAGCACCACTATCACCCGTATTATTTGCGCTAAAGAGTAGATTGCCACTTGTATCATTAACCTTGACATAATTAAGTTTATTGAATCCACGATATCCTGTAGTAGCAGTTAATTCTTGGTCGAGGTCGAAGTCCTCTTTTGCATTGCCGTCAGCAAAGGAAATTCTACTGTTTTGAAGTTGAGCATTGTCAATACCAGCAAGAGCCATAGTAACATGACCTGCTGCAGATACATTGAAATCTTCTTGATCAAAGGAAGCGAGACCCTTCTGCGGTGTCGCACTCGCACCAAGATGTCTCCACGATCCTGCATCGCTAGTATCAGAATGAGTAGGTGCACCAGCTCCTGCCGAAATACCTGCAATGGCTTCGTAAAGTTTCGATGCATTAGTGATCTTATCACCTCTGGAATAGGTCGTTCCTGCATTATATGCTGCTGCTAATGTTCCTTCTGTAGCAGTAGCAATAGGTAATGCTGCTGCAGCAGTTAGTCTACCATAAGTGTCAACTGTAAAGTTCGTTGCGTTAACAGTTTCTGAACCAGCAGTAGATGTTGTTGATGCTGCGTTATATTCTGCAGCAGTAACAGCAGTTGTAATAAGATTAATTGTTGGATCACCAGCAGCACCACTACCATTATTGATTTGAATAGTACCAGCAGTACCAGTAATAGTTCTGGTTGCCATTGTATTGGCAGCAGTTCTGGCCATCATACCAATGGTGGTAAGACCAGCAACAGCAACAAGGTCTAAATCATAAGGTTGAGCAGATGTTCCTTCATTAGTGCCGTCAAGACCATATGCTTCTAGTGTTCCATTATTAGAAGCTGTATAATCAACAGCATTGGTAATTCTTCCTTTAGCGTCTACAGTAACTTTATTATAAGTTGCAGATGGAGTTGCCGTACCATCATAATGAGGTAATGTACTAATTAATGAAAGCGATGTTGTTAGGTTTAAGTTAGCAGAACCATCAAAAGTACCAGAAGCAGTTACATCAGAAGATAATTGTATTTGACGAGTTGTCGATAATCTAGCAGCAGTTGAAGCATTACCAACAATAGTGGCAGTAATAGTACCAGCAGCGAAATTACCATCCGCATCTCGTTGTACTAGTGTGTTAGCAGTATTAGACGTAGACTCAACAGGACGTTCATATCTCAAGGTGTTCCATGCGGTTACACCATCACCTATCTTAAATCTACCTGTATCTAATTCTATTCCTAATTCACCCTGTGCTAACGTAGGGTTCGAGTTTGCCCATTCCTGAGCACCACCTCGTCTTAATTGAATTCTATTTGCCATTTTATTAGGACAACTCTAAAGAGAACATGCTTCCAAGTTATTTATGCCATTAAAAAAGGGGAACTTATGTTCCCCCTTACTTTTTATTCAGTTGCTAGCTCAGGAGACCCATCTGTAACATCATCAGCGGGAATATCTGGAGCATTTGTTCCCTCCTCTGGAGGTACTGCATCTGGATTGTAATAGACTAGAGTCTCGATAGCACCTTGCAATTTAAATGCAGTTTGCTCGTTTTCTCTAACCTTACTAATCAATTGATTATTTTCAGCTGTTAATGCTTTAAGACGCTCTTGAAATTGTCTAAGCATATCTGGTTGACTCACCTTTTCGACAGGTGCATTTGCAGAATCGGTCATAATTAGGATCCTTTATTACTGTTGACTAACGTTAGTAAGAGTGATTTGATATCACTCATTTCAGATTTTAGCATAGAAACATCTTTTTGCAAAGCTGCTTGCTTTATCTTTTCTTCCTGCTCAGCTTTATGCCGACGCATATATTTTGCATATTCACTATTATCGATACATTCTACAGAACCAGATTGTTCATCAAAGTTCCATTGATCATATCCATCAACTTTTAATTTTGTCATAATTAAACTGCTAATGCTATTGCTCTAAGATCCTTAATTACAGGAGAATAAGATTGATTTGGTGAAGTAAATACAACTTTAATTTGATATTCTGTAAAGTTTAATCCACTAACTTCATATTCATATTCACTATATTCTTCAATATCAGTTGTAGTTGGAATTTTAGAAGTACCATCGGTTTCTGAGAACCTTTCATAACCATACGTATCAATAGATTCTGTAGCACCTACAGGAAGTACTCTATATAGAACCTTGATTTCAGTATCAAGTGGTCGGTATCCCGTAAAATACAACTTAATAGCACCAGCTGGATTAGTTAATTGTGCAATCTTTGTAATATACACAGCATCATGAGAATCTCCAACAGATAATTTAGAACTATCAGCATCAGAAGGTTGATTAATTCTATTCATGGTTGTCATCATAGAGAATCTATCTGTATCAACAATAGGAGATAGATTATCAACTTCAGTAGTGAAAGTTAGATCCATTCTAAATGACTTAGCACCACCTAATTCATTCTGCTCATTAACATCAGAACATATCAATTGAGGTGTTTCAAAATAATTATCCTCATTTAAATCAACATCATTAAATGTACCATCATTAACAAAGGAGTTCTGTGTCATTGATGATCCATCAACAATAGATGTACCAGAAACTGTATTTACTCTTCCTGTAATCTTAGTTTTAGGTAAAAGCATAGTTTGTATTGAAGGTGCAAATAGATCATATTGAATATTTTGAGTAGCTTCAATATTCTCTCCACCACCTAGAATACCTTTAGAACCAATAGAACTTGTAGTCAATTCATATGTATCCAAAGTTGGAGTACCTAATGATGTATGAGTTTTGTTAATTTCTGTTAAAGGAATACCATCAAGGTTGTAACATTCAACTATAGCATCAGATGTATGTGCTGCTGCAGTAGTGCCACCTTGTGCTCTTGCTGTAGCAGTAATGGTTTTATTATCACCACTAATTGCCTCATAAGATATAATCTCATCATCAATCTTAATGAATCCAGTATTAGAAGCACCTATATTTAAACCATTAATAAGTTTATGGAAAGCACTAGCATCTGCAACAACAATACTAGTATCAGTTGTTGATATAGATGATGTTAATGTAGTACTTGATACTTCTGATATAGCACCACTAATTGTAACATTATTATCAGAATCATGCATACCATGATTATCATGATAAACTCTAATCTTCTTCTGACCAGATGCAAATGTAGGAGTAACTGTTACATAAGAATTAGAAACAACTGAACTCTCTACAGCATCACCAGTATATGTACTACCACTAGTAGCATATGTAGCAGTAACACCAGATTGACCACCTGTTATAGTTTCAGTATTAGTGAAGTCATTTGAAACATACTTAAATTTAACTGATGTTGCACTAACAACTTCTACAACTTCTGCTGTAGATCCAGATGTTCCACCAGTAACTGTCTCACCAACAGTGAAGGTTCCTGACGCAGAACTAACTGCTGCTGTTAAGAGTGTCTTGGAAGATACCACTCTATTAACAATAGTTCCAGCATTATCTTGACCAACTGCCCAACTACCACTAATATCTTTAATTGTTAATTTAACATTACCACCAGTTGTAACTTTAGATATAGTACCTTCAGCAAGTGTCGTCTTTTGATAAAGTCGAGCACCAACTGTATATGGTAAAGTAGTGGAATTTAATGTTAACTCTAATTCTGGTGTAAATGTCTCAATAGCATCAGCATCTAAAGTAATAATACCATCATTACCTAGATCCATATTTGAATTATTAAGAACCAACTTACCAGGAGTAACTGTATCAAACTTAGCTCTATACAAATTAAACTTCAAATCTTCATACTGGTCTGCAGTCCACGTAGATGCGTTCTGTGATTTAAACAGAACACCAGCATACGGCTGTTCTGATATAGTTCGATCTCCACTAATTTCTTGTTCACCCATTCTAGATATCCATACCTGATATTCATTGGAATCTGAGAACAATGCAAAACAATGCTCGATAGATTGTGGAATATAAACAGGTGCATGGAATGTAAACTTAGTTGGAACTGAACCAGTTTCTGATGTTTGTATATCATCAGGTTCAATTGTAACATCAGAGAAAGGAAGAATAGATGTAGTTGGATATCCATTCTCCATAGTTCTTACCTGTATATTGATAGGAACTGCATTATCTTTCTTAAAGAAGTATACTTCAACACTGGTTATAAACATACCACCTTGTGCATCAATCAAGAATGATTGTGCAAGTGGATCCCACCAACCAACCTGTCTTCTTTCAGTTCTGGTTGATCTAATAGTTCTTCTTTGTGTTCTTGTATCTCTTACAACTCTTGCATTTCTAACTGCAATAACGTTTCTACGAATCCTTCTTAGTGTACCTGTTGAGGTGAATTCTACTTCACCAGCAGATGCCACTGCTCCTGGTACTCTTGTATCATTACTCTCCGATGTCATTCGTAGAGTTCTTGTTCCTGTTCTCCAACGAGGATTGCTATTCCTTCTAGGATTTGGAATAAAGAAGTTTCCTCTATACTTACCATACCTATCAGTAACGTGCCTACGTCTTTGTACAACAGCACGTGCACCAGAAGTCAAACCAAGTAAAACTTCTCCTACTTCCATATTACCACGATATCTACCATTACGACCATTTCTACCTGCTAGTGCTGCAACGTTATGATTAATAACATTAGTATTAGCAGAATATGAATTAGGTAATACACTATCATCATATGGATTGTATGCAGTACCACTGGTACTCCTATACCAATTATCAGGTCTCAAACATTGGAACCTACAATTACTACTTAAACCTCTAATAGTCTCTCCTGGTTGGAAAGGAGTTGAGTTTGTTCTAGAGTCTGTACTAGGGTTCTTAATAACCTCAATAATTTTAGGTGTAATATAATTAGTAATTTTTCTCTTAGCAAAGAAAGACCAGAATCTTGTATTAGGCTTCAACCTAGTACCAGTAATTCTAATATTTCTAGACCTCATCCAGTTAATAGAAGTCTGTGAAATGAGACTATCACCTAAACTACGACGATCAATCCTTGGAACAACTCTTCGTCTAATACCTCTTCTTATCTGACGACGTGTCGTTGTTGTGCGTCTTTCAGCAACAATAGCAAGTCCTCTACCCCACCTACTTCTTTGACGAATTCTCCGTCTTCCACGGGTAGTAACTCTTGTACCTGTCCAGTTGGTTCTCCATGCTCTCCATTGTATAGGAGCAAATCCTCTTCTGTTAGCACCTAACCTTCTACGTGTAGCTTGGAAGTTTCCTTCAATTCTTGTTACTCTAGTAGGCAATCTTCTTACATCTACCCAATCATCAGATTCAGGGAAAAGTACAAGATTACCAATAAATGCAAACACGTTAAATGGGTTTACATTCTCTACCCTAGAAGCATATGGTTGTTGTATATAAAGATCTTCAGTATATGGAAGTGTTACTAAAGGTTTTGCTTCAGCATCAGCATCACCCTCTGCTTCAGTCATATAAGTCACACCTGATGAAAGTGTTTCATTTATCTCAAGAGGTATATTAGTTGTGAAATGAGAAGCACGACAAATACCATCTTCAAAGTCTAATGCTGCATTAAAGTCTTGATTCTCTGTATCAGATTTACCATGATCTGTAAAGTCGTCAACAATAAATCCATTCTTTAAACGATTCTTACCAGAAGAATCTAGAATCTCAGTATTCATTGTATCTGATTCTAGTAAGTTCAAAGAAGTATAATATTCAACATTATCAATACGATCTTCAAGTTTACCGATGTCACGCATCGTATAACGTCTATTCTCAGATCTTTGTATCTCAACATCTTCATCACCATCAAAACCATATGGTGCATATGTTAGCGTTGCTAACAACATACCAGTTTCTAAATCATCTGGTTCTTCTGGTTCTTCTGCAGATTTACCTGTGATAATTTCAAAATCTCCGTCTTGATCAAGGAATACTTTATCAATCCTACCAATATACCATGTAAAGTCAGATCTAAAATTAGAAGCAACTTTTGGTACGTCAAATAAAGTAGCAGCAGGTGATCCTGATGTTGGGAATACTCTAGACTTAAAGTCTAATGTAGAACAATTAACATATGCTGGTGCTGCAACAGTTCCACTTCCACTATAAAGATTCTTAGCACCTGGACGGAAATCTAAGTAGTCTGGTAAGAATTTACCTTCATGTATAGGAATATCTTTGTAAGCAATACCAGAATAAGATCCTCCTGCAAAATAGTCACCAGTTGAGGAGTGAGTAAAGTAATCAAATACTACTATTAATTTACGAATAGGTGTTGCTGTACCCTTTGATTTTACAATACTAGATAAACCATAGAGATAATCTGTTTGACCTGTAACTAAATCATATCTGTCTGTAATTACTTTAGATCCTAAAACAACAGATCCTACAGCATCATTAATAATTCCACTGATTGCTGTTCCACTACTATTAAATCCAGTAACAGTCTCACCAGATTGGAAAGTACCATCAATCATAACAAGACTTAACTTAAGTGTACTTGAGTTAAAATCAACTACCCTTCCTTTAGCACCTGAAGTTGCACCAGTAACTGTCGTACCAGTATCAAAGAAAGTAGGTTCAACTAAAGTAATAGAAGGTATTACAGGATCATTATCATCTTCAGATTCATAGATTGCATGTATCTTATATGCATCTGCTAATCCTAAAGAAATTTCATCATCTTGAATTCTAGTTCCATAAAGATTAGAATTAGTTAAATTATAAAGTTGCTTATCTAAATCTTCAGTAGTTTTAATTACTTTAAGAACAAACATCTTAGTCAATGTTTTCGTCTTCTTAAGAGTAACGTTCTTAGAAATTGTTGCTGTAACCTTAACTGATGTAATATTTGTTAGGTTTGCAAATGAAAGTGTAGCCTGATCTCCAGAAAGTGTTGTGTATCCAAGGTTACCTGAATTACCTGCACCAGTTAAAAGAGGAACCTGATCACCTACAGGATGAGTACTATTAGTACCTGCTAATACAGTTACAGTAATATTCTCATTACTAATAGATTGGAACTGCTCATTCTCAGGTAAAGTAATTGAAAGTGCTCCAGTAGATACTGCTTGAGCATCAAAAGTTCTTCTTACAATACATGATTCATCAGAGATACTAGCAATATATGGCTTGGGCATCTTACTGAATAAATCAGCATTCTCAATTCCTTCTATTCTTGCTCTATGACGAACAAGACTTGTATATACACCAGCAGCAGGAGCAGCACCACCAGCACCAGGTGTTACAAAAACTTTCTGTGTACCATAATCAAAAATAGTAGATGTATTTACTGTCGCAAGGTTAGAAGGTGTTACTAACTTTACATCAACATATTTTGTATCAGAGAAAAAGATTCTATCCCCTGCACGTAAGTCTGCAGCATAATTAGAATTTACACCAATTATATTCTCAGAACTACCAGTAGCATCATAAGTGAATGTAGAACCTTGTATTTCTTTAGTATCTAAAAGTGTATAGTCTGCTGTAAATTCAACTGCATTATTACCTTCATCTCTAGCAGCAACTTGTCTTACATCAGAATATTGATATACATGAACATGAGCAATGGTATCTTTATCTAAACCATCAACTGTGATCATTTCAGTTTGTAGAAATTGACCATCTACTTGATAAACATCAAAACTATCTGCAGAAGTAATAGCATCTACAATATATCCTCTAGCACCACTAGTTCCACCAACAATTAATGATCCAGCAGCAATTGTCTGAGCAGAAGACATTTTGATTCTAATGAACATTTGCGTATCAAAGATATGCAAACGATACTTATCATCAGCATTACCAAATGTAGCATCTGGATCTTCTACATGTTCTATAGAAGCAACACGTGCCAATCCAATTTTATTTCCATTAACATCACCACCAGCTGCATTGAATGTATCATAGAATTCTAATGTTTGATATGAATTAGTAATAGAATCACCACTACAATTCACAAATCCATGTACATTCTTAACGTCTGTATAGTTACCTAATTCAAATGAAACAACTGAGTTATCTCTTTTTAAAGTATCTCTAGGTTTAAGAGCATCAACATATGTTGGTGAAAGAGTAGAAACTCTATATCCTTTTACATATGCAGTACCTGGTCCAAACTCAAATGTATAATAATTTTCTGCAGCAGCATTTCCACTATCAGTAGTTTCTCCAGCTTCATATACACCATCATTTTCACCATCACTAAGACATTCTCTGGTAGTTATGTCAAAATCTTGTACAGTATAATCACCAGATTCTTCATAAGTTCTAATAGCAAATGTTCTTTCTAATTCATCATAAGCACTACGATCAACTAATTGTTCAATTTTAGTTTTATTGATACGTAGTAATTCGATGAAATCTTTATCTGCATCATCATTAAGTAATTTCTTAATTAAATTTGTTGTTATTCTGAACCTGTGAGAACCAGGAGCAGCATAATTAGATGTTCCTGCAGCGTTATCATTGAGTGATAGGTCATCTTCTGGGGTGACGATTGACTCAAGGATTTCAAGTCCAACTCTGTATTGAGGTTCGGTTCCATATTGATCAAGAAGAATATATTGGTAAGGTACGTCTACAAAGAATCCTCTAATAAAGTATACACCAGCCTGCACATATGCAACAGAACCTTGTTCTAATGCTCCTGTAGGAAGTAATTGTGCAAATGGTGATCCAACTTCAATTAGAGTAGTACCAAAAGTAATTGCAGTATCGGTAATTAACTGCTCATTGCTATCAAAAGTTTTTGTTGTTGTCTCTGTTGTTGTGTCCGATCCAGATGTAATATACTTAACATAAAGGGTAATATAACCTTTCTCTGAATCAGTAGCTGAAATACTATATAATACTTTTGCTTTAACGCCAGTAGTAAGACCTTGAATAATTTTACCATCAAGTTGCGAACGATAATCTTCAACGTTAGCACCTAAAAATGATTCTTGAAGTAATATACAATCAACATTTGTGTCATAACCTACTTGACCAGGTATGACCATTGCACCATCTTTAAAGAGATGTGATCCAACACCTTCAATCTGATTTTGCAGAACAGACTGCATAGTTGTAAGTTCACGTGCCTGTATCGGATATCCAGGTCGGAACAGCACTCGATAAAAGTTTTTCGTTTTATCAAAGTCGTCGTAATAAGGGGTGACGTTTAAGTTAGTATTTTGTGCCATTCTTTTAGAACTCTATTACGATTTTAATGTCTTCTACTTGGTCGTTTGCACGACTAATTGCTCTCCTATTATCTATGTAAACAACGTCACCGCTGTTTGATTTAATCTCTGGTTTTGCATATCCAGTATTAAATTTCATACCCAAATCATATTCAGTTCCGTTAATTGTTCTAGATGAAGAATTAGGAACGGTTGGGAATGCAACGTCAGGAGCACCAGCAGCACCAGAAGTAGCACCACTTATAACGTTTGACCCATCAAATTCATTTTGTGTACCAGTAACTTCAGGGAAGATACCATCTATAGCATTTTGATAATACTTTAAGACCTTCGTTGTAGCGTTCCAGGATACAACTCGTCCACGAGCAGTAACGTTTGTGCCACCAACAGTTCTAGTTTGAGTGATAATTTCATCGGGAACGTAATTTCCTTGGAATGTAGGGTTAAATATAACTGCTTTACAAGCAGAAACTGTCAAGTCAGATATAAGTTCTTCAGTACCAAACTTAAGTGGATTTGTAATTACACCAATACGACGATAATCGTTGTCAACTGGGAAGTCTCCTGCACCCTCATTGTATGAGAGTTTAGCGTTAATCATAACTCGGAATGCACCAAGTTCTACAACTGAGTCATTTCCATGACCACCTGGAGGAGGAATGATTACATCAACCTGTCCACCAGTACCAGTACCAATACCAGTTATACTACCAACGGAAATTTTACCAAAGGTATATCCAGTACCACCAGATGTAACAGTTGCAGATAGTATCTTACCACCATCAACAACAATTGAAACACGACCACCAGTACCATCACCATTAATAGCAACGTTATCATAAGTTCCGTTGTTATATCCAGATCCAGCAGCATTAATAACTACTGTATCAATCTCACCAGAAACAGCATTAGTCTTTACCGCATCATTGGTAAAGACAGGCATGTATTCATTTGAGAAAAATTTAAGAACAGAAGCAACAGGAATTGTGTACATGTACTTCCAACGATAAGAATCACCTGTAGTAATGATAGAAGTAGATGTACCTGTTGGTTCAACCGTTGAAGGTTTTCCGTTAGGATCAGAAGGTGAAGTTCCGTTATAGATGCATTTGTATACTTGATACTGAGAATTTACAACGTAAAAATCAGAATCATATAATTTAGTAGCACCAGAAGCAGCAGTCTTACTTGGAGAATAATCATGACGATACATGTCATAAGTAAAACCCAGTCCACCAGTAGTTTGTTCTGGTGAAACCCAGTCAATCCTACGAACGACTTGAACTGTATCCGAAGCAAGGACTCTCTTCAGAGAAATCATGTCATCGTAAGAATTAGCAAATTCATTAAATGAATCTACTGCTTGGGGTGGGGAATTTTCATTATCCCATGCTTGTGGTCTACCAATGAAAAGGTACGCACGATCTCTCGTAGCACCTGCGGCTGCATCACTCTGCGTCGCATCGGGACCTTCTAAAGCTTTAATGAATTTTTTCGCTGAAAAAATTCTAAATTGATCAGTTAATAGAGCTGCCATGTCC
>CEOH01004097.1_pt1 | contig 10634 bp, 14 predicted proteins | sample 530311 | NCBI WGS metagenome assembly CEOH01 (sample SAMEA2619923, study PRJEB7988) | marine metagenome | biome: marine biome (ENVO:00000447); feature: deep chlorophyll maximum layer (ENVO:xxxxxxxx); material: "saline water (ENVO:00002010), including plankton (ENVO:xxxxxxxx)" | depth 60 m
TAAAGATCCAGATGGAACATTTATTGAGCTTGTGGAGGAATTAAAATGAATTTAGGAATAATGCAGGGAAGGCTATCGTTACCAGTTGATGGTCACATACAAGAGTTTCCAACTCATTGGATGGGTGAATTTATGGTCCTGCAAAGGTCAGACTTGAATCACTTAGAGTGGTTAGTTACAGAAAAATCTTTTAGGAATAATCCTATTTTGGTGCCACAATATTCGCTTAATTATATGCCAATTAGTTCTATATGCGCAGATAATCTTGTTGATGAAAGAATCACAGATAAAGAATTTTTATTTTCAAATTTGACACCTATATGTGAGGGAGCTTTAAAGAATGGAGTATCAAGAATTACGATCCCCCTCTTAGAGGAAAGTAGCGTGGAAGATGATGCCAAGCGCGCCAGTTTTAGTAAAATAATTTCAGAACTGGCTTTTAAGTATCTCAATTCACTAAGCTTTTCTTTTGAAGCAGAATTAGAGCCAAAGAAATTATTAGAAATTTTGAATAAGATGCCTAATTTTACTGTAACCTATGATACTGGCAATGTAACGTCTTGTGGATTCGAACACAAAGAGTATGTTAGTACACTGTCAAAATATATTGATAATGTACATTTAAAGGACAGGACTCTTGATGCAAAAACAGTTGAACCCGGCACTGGCGACACTGACTTCAAATTAATATTTCAACTTTTAAAGGAAGTGGGATATAATGGTCCATATACGATGCAAACTGCTCGCGGTGCCGAAGGGAAAGAATACGAAACAATTATGAGACACAAAGAGTTGTTTGAAGGGATATATAATGAGTAAAAATATTTTTGATTTAACAGGGAAAACGGCGCTGATTACCGGCGCCGGCGGCCTTCTTGGCCCCAAGCATGCCGAAGCTATTGTTGAATTCGGCGGAAAGGTTGTTATCACCGATCACCATGAAGATAGGGCAAAACAACGAGCGAAAGAACTAAACGAAAAATATGGTGGTGGTTCTGCAACGTGGCACCATATGGACGTAACAAACAAGGAATCCATTGAAGGTGTTGTAGCTCAATATGATAAAGTTGACATTTTAATTAATAATGCTGCTAAAGATCCAAAAGTTAAGAAGGAAGCGGGCTTAACTCCAGCTAGTAGATTCGAATCAATGACATCTGACTATTGGTTTGAGGGGATTAATGCTGCCCTTAATGGCACATTCTTTTGCTCTCAGGTAGTTGGAAATAAAATGCTTGAGCAGGGTGGAGGTGTTATTCTAAACATCTCCTCTGACTTAGGCATCATCGCCCCAGACCAAAGGATTTATCGCAAGGAAGGTATTCCAGAAGAAATGCAGAACATTAAGCCGATTACATATTCGGCAGCAAAGTGGGCCATTATTGGCATGACTAAATACTTGGGCGTTTATTTTGCAAAGAAAAATATTCGCGTGAACTGCTTAAGTCCCACGGGCGTGTTTAATGATCACCCAGAGGACTTTGTTAAGAAGCTTTCTAACATTATTCCGATGGGGAGAATGGCACACATTGATGAATATAAGGGTGCAATTGTCTTCCTTTGTTCTGACGCTAGCTCGTATATGACTGGCGAAAACATGGTCATTGACGGAGGAAAAACAGTATGGTAAGAGAAAAAACCCATATCCCAATGAAGTTCGTTAAGAAGGGCTGGGGTTACGAAAAGTGGATTGTCAACAAGGAAGAGTATTGTGGCAAGCTTCTGTTTTTTAAAAAGGGGAAGTGTTGTTCTTGGCATTATCATAAAATAAAAGATGAGGTCTTCTATCTACAATCTGGAAAAATGATTGTAAAGTTTTCGGAAGGCGACGATATACAAGAAGCAGAACAGGTGCTTTTAGAGCCGGGACAAAATTTTTATATTTATCCGGGCTTACGACATCAAATGGTTGCGCTGGAAGAGAGCGAACTATATGAGTTCTCAACCCAACATTTTGATGAAGACAGTTACAGAATTATGAAAGGTGATTAATGATTATATTTGTAGATATTGATGAAACGATTTGTAATACTCCAGAAAATAGGAACTATGGGGAATCAACCCCTATAAAAGAGAATATTGAAAAGATTAACAAACTATATGATGAGGGTAACACAATTGTTTATTGGACCGCGAGAGGTTCTGGCAGCGGCAAAGACTGGCACGAACTAACGGGAAAGCAATTAAAAGAATGGGGCGCCAAACATACTAGGTATGCTGTTGGCAAGCCCATGTATGATTTGTTTATTTGTGATAAGGCGATTAACTCGGAGAAGTTTTTTAATGAAGAGGCTTAAGGTAGTAAAGTATGATAGCTTGATGACCAAAGAAAATAATTATGACACTCATAAAGAGTGGACAATGAGCCGCGCTTTTAAACCAAGGAACCTTGAGTGGGTATACGCAGGGGGGATACAGCCTGAAGCTGCAAAGCCGGCCGAATTAGTTTCTTGTCCGGACGACATTGCGCTTTTTACAGATAAAGATATTGTTTCACCAATTGTGGACCAGATACAAGCTAAATATAAATTAGTTTATTTGTCAGAATGCAGAACAATTCATCCCTTTGCGTATCAGTGGATGCCACAGTTTGAAGATAAGTTTGATTATATTTTTACGCACGACTCCTATTTGTTGGCTCGTAGTCCAAAATATGTTCTCAATGTGTTGGGTACATCTTGGTTGACCGATATAGAAGCCAAACTATATGAGAAGAAAAAAATGTTTTCTCACATAGTTTCAAAACAAAATTGGTCCCCGGGCCACAAACTTAGACATTTAATTACAAAAGTAATTCAAAACAAAAAATTAGATGTTGACCTGTGGGGCAGCGCGATAAGACCATTTGACAGAAAAACTGAGCCATTGGCGGATTATTACTTTTCGATAACTGTTATGAATGCGAAGCACGACAATTATTTCACCGAGACGCTCGTTGATAATTTCAGAACAGGAACAATTCCAATTTTTTGGGGTTGCGAAAACATTGGTAGGTTTTTTAACGAAAAGGGGATTATAAGATTTAACACCGGCCCGGAGTTGCTTGATTTAATAAACAACTTAACACCACAAGATTATTACGATAGAATGAAATATATTAAAGAAAATTTTGAAATTGCTAAAAAATATAAGTCGGTAGATGATATTTTAGGTAAAAACATTATAAAGACGTTGGGATTAAAGGGTTATGAGTATGAATAGAAAATACTTGCCAACTTTATCCGAGTTGATTGATAGATTATCTATTGTTCAACTAAAAGAAGTTTTTATTACGGAGCATAAAGATGAGTACGCGAGAGAAGTGGCTGATATATGCCACGATATTGATCTATGCCTCAGTGAATCAGAGACTATTAATGCAGATGTGATTAGAGCTATTGTTGTATTATCACAGATGAATTTGCATATTTGGCATAACGAGAGCAATTATCGCAAGGGTATTAAAGATGGGAACAATTTAGAACTCACACATGGCTTGAATGGGATCAGGAACACGGCAAAGAATAAAATTCAGGAACTCGCTGGTGGTCGTAAGGATTACAAGATTGATTGCTTAGCTGCCGAATTTAAAGATTGGGAGATAAGCTGGTGACTTTTAAAGAGTATTATGAATATTATTTAACTCTTCATAAAAACAGGATGTGCCGTAGGTTGCATGTCCTAGGTCAGTTTGCAACGTTGGCTACTATTTTTTTTGTTTTATATACAAAAATGTGGCTGTTGTTGCTGGCTGTGCCTTTTGTGGTCTATCCATTTGCTTGGGCCGGCCATTTCTTTTTTGAAAAGAATAAGCCAGCAGCCTTTTCACGACCTTTGTGGGCAAAGGCTTGCGACTGGGTTATGTTTAAGGATGTTTTACTGGGAAGAATTGAAATATGATAAGAAGAACCTCGCGAAAGCATATGATAGAAATGATAAAGAAAAATCCAGAATGGAATGTCTTGGATTTGGGTTGCGGAGTTCAAGGCTGGTTATGTGCCAAAGTGTATTGCGATATAGTTGATTGTACAGAACATTATGCGGAAGGTAATTTTGTACAGGCTCCAGCCGATGAAACACCATTTTCTGACAAAGAATTTGATTTTGTGGTAGCTACTCATGTTGCTGAGCATGTTCCCGACCCTGAGAAATTTTTAAAAGAATTGATGAGGATATCCGAACGTGGTTATATTGAGGTGCCTACGCCTTTTTTTGACAACATAACTCAAGGTAATTCGAATCCTCCTCCTCATGGTCATTTATGGTGGGTTTCTTTTGATGACGACACTAGCGAGATTGTGTTTAAGCCAAGAATACACATCTTAGAAGAGGCTATAAGCCCAGCAAACACAACCACCCTGTTACCATTTTTTGAAGAAAGCATGGTCACGCGGCTTTATTGGGAGAAAGAAATACCATTTCGCGAAGAGGGGTTAATTTTTACACACATTATTGGTAATGGAGATCCAAATAAAAAAATAGATCTTAGAGGTAAAAAAATACCTAAATTCCATTGGAAAGGAAAGTAAAAATAAAATGAGAGTTCTTATTACTGGCGGCGCTGGATATATAGGCAGCGAATTGACAAAATATTTATTGGATGAAGGCCATAGTGTGGTTTGTTACGATAGCTTAATGTATGACCCAACTAGCTTATTGAGATATACTACGAATGATAATTTTTCTTTTGTTAAGGACGATGTTAGAAATTATCATAAATTGGAAAAGTACCTTAATGATGCTGATATTATTATTCCATTAGCTGCTCTCGTTGGCTTTCCTCTATGTAGGGACGACCCCAAAGCTGCAGAGGAAATTAATCATTTGACAAATAGATGGATTGCTGAAAAAAAGCACAAAGATCAATTGGTTATTTACCCTTGTACAAACTCTGGCTATGGTGTCGGCGAATCTGGAAAATATTGTACAGAAGAGTCGCCGCTTAACCCAATTTCCCTTTATGGGCAAACTAAGGTTGCTGCAGAGAAAGAATTTCAAGGGGTAGAGAACCATGTAACTTTTAGGTTGGCAACTGTGTTTGGCCCTTCATCTAGAATGAGAACAGATTTATTGGTTAATAGCTTTGTATTGAAAGCCTTGCGCGACAAGATATTAGTTTTATATGAACATGAGTTTATGAGAAACTATATACATCTTCAAGATGTCTGTAGGGCTTTTATGTTTGTCATAAATAACTGGGACAGTTGTAAGAACGAAACATACAATGTCGGCCACGATGATATTAACATGAATAAGCTGGGGCTGGCTAAGAAAATTCAAAAACAGGTTCCGCTAGAGATTATTTTTGCAGAGTTCACAAAAGATTTAGATAAGAGAGATTATATTGTCAGCAGCCAGAAGTTTTATGATAAGGGCTTCCGCTGTGAATATGGTTTAGATATTGGTATTAAGCAATTATTGACGGCATATTCTATAATAGATTCTCCTTGGTACGCAAACTATTAAAAGGAATTTACGATGGACGTTTTATTTATAAATGCCAACGCTTCAAAAAAAATCTACCAAGATTTGTCAAAAAAGTACTCAGCAAAAGAGCCTCCTACTTGGTCTTTGTTGCTGGCTCAATCTTGTCGCTCTGTGGGACATGATGTGGCAATTCTAGATTGTTGTGCGGAAGAATTAACTCATGAAGAAACTGTCGAGCGTATTAAAGAAATAAACCCAAGGTTGCTGTGCTTCGTTGTATACGGGCAAAATGTTAATGCCGGCACTACCAGTATGGCCGGCGCCACTGCGCTATCTGAATATATTAAGGAGTGCGGAATAACAACCCCAATTGCATATGTCGGCTCACATGTTCAATCTTTGCCGTATGAGACATTAGAAAAAGAAAAGAGTATTGATATTGTTTTTACGAACGAGGGGGTATACGCCTTAAGAAATTTGTTGAACGAAAAAGAAGTTGATTTAAAAAATTTAGAACATATAAATGGTATTGGTTTTAGAAGAGATGGAAAGCCATTTTTGACCATGCCAGAACGGGTGGTACCACAAGATAGAATGGATATAGATCTTCCGGGTTATGCTTGGGATTTACTTCCTTATAAAGAGAGGCCGTTTGACTTATATAGATCGCCGATGTGGCATGCAGAATACGATCACAACAAAAGAACACCATATGCTGCATTACAAACTTCACTTGGGTGCAATTTCGCTTGTGAGTTTTGTATGATAAATATTGTCAATAGAAATGACAATGATCCAATTGGCGTCGCCGGAAACTATAGTAAGATGAGATATTGGAGTCCAGAATTCATAATAAAAGAATTTGACAAACTCATAGATTATGGAGTGACTACAATAAGAATAACGGATGAAATGTTCTTATTAAATCCAAAATATTATATTCCTCTGTGTGAGATGTTGGCCGAGCGCAACAAGGACGATAAATTGATTATGTGGGCTTATTCTAGGATCGATACTATTCGCCGCCCGGGCATCTTAAGTTTGGTTCGCAAAGCCGGCATTAAGTGGTTGTGTCTTGGAATAGAGAGCGCTGATAAAAAGGTTAGATTGGAAGTGTCAAAGGGAAAATTTGAAGATGTCGATATTGAAAAGGTGGTGAAGAGCGTTCATGACGCCGATATTGAGATTATGGCAAATTATATTTTTGGCTTGCCGGGTGATGATCGCGACTCAATACAAAAAACCTTAGATTTGAGTTTAGAACTATGTACAGTTGGATGGAATGCGTATGCAGCCATGGCTTTGCCCGGAAGCCAACTGTATAAAAACGCGATAATAAAGGGACACAAACTACCAGAGGATTATGCTGGGTATTCATTTCATGCTTACAATACGCAGCCGTTGCCGACGCAATATTTAAAACCGGAGGAAATTCTTAAATTTCGCGACGAAGCATATACAAAATATCATACTTACCCACCTTTTTTGGAAAAAATTGAAAAAAAGTATGGTAAGATAGCAAGAGAAAACATTGAAAAAATGACTAAGGTTAAATTAAAACGAAAGATTTTAGGAGATTAATATGGACTTGGAGCAGAAAGCAAAATCAGTTAGAAAAAGAATTTTTGAGTTTAAAACGAAAACTGGCAAAGGACATTTGGCTAGCTGCTTGTCGCTTGTTGATATTTTAGTTTCAATGTATTATGACGATAAGACAAACTTTGATCACACAAAAGACATAGTAATTTATAGTAAGGGCCATGGCTCCCCGGCTGTCTATCCCATATTGGTGGACAAGGGATACATTAAGAAAACAGAGTTAAATAAATATTGCCAACCGAATGGGAAACTAAGGCTACACGCAGATAAATCAATTCCCGGCTGTCATTTTGTCGGGGGTTCTTTAGGGAATGGCGTAGGATACGCAGCCGGCTTAGCTTATGGAACTGGAAAGGACGTATATACAATTTTAGGAGATGCAGAGTTATATGAGGGTTCCGTTTGGGAGACCTTTATCTTTGTGGCTCACCACAATATAAATAATTTGTGCATGATTGTTGACAGGAACAAGATGGGCATTTTAGGAAAAACGGAAGAGTTGTTGAAGCTTGAGCCACTGAAAGAAAAATTTGAGAGCTTTGGGCTTGAGGTACACGAGGTGAGCGGCCATGATTTTAAAGAATTGAGGAAGGCATTATCAGGAAAAAGCAAAAAGCCAAAGATAATTATAGCAGATACAATCAAGGGCAAAGGGGTGAGTTATATGGAAGATGTTTGGCAATACCACACAATTATCCCGAAAGAAAGAAAGCTCATTAAGATTGCTAAGGAGGAATTAAGTGAGTAGTCAAAGGGATGCGTTTATCTCTCGGTTGTTTGAGAGAGCAAAGAAGGATAAAGATATATGCCTTATATCAGTAGATATGGGCGCCCCGTCTTTGGATAGATGGAGGAAGGAATTGCCAAAGCAATTTTTTGCGGCGGGTATATCAGAACAAAATGCGATTAATTTTGCTGCTGGTTTGTCAAATTCGGGTAAAAAAGTGTATGTTTATTTTATGGCAGCTTGGGCAGCGAGATGTTTTGAGCAGATAAGGTATTCTTGTGCAATTGCAGAAAACCCCATTACCATACTTGGAAATGGAGTTGGGCTGGGATATTCACCGGCCGGCCCTGCACACAATCCAACGGAAGATATTGCATACATGAGAACGCTGTGTGGGATTGAAATTTTTTCACCGTGCAATAGTAAAATGGCGGAAAAGCTAGCAGATTTAACCTGTGACGACCCAAAACTCAGGTACATTCGTCTAGAAAGAGCATATGCACCAGAGGTGGAAAATATTTCATATGATTTTAAGGCGGGTATGCACAATCATCCATTTTATGATTTAAGAATGACTATGTTGAAGGAGCCAAGTGTTTGTATTATAACGAGCGGATATATGTTGGGTAGAGCTATCAAAGTTGCTGAATCTTTAAAAGATTGTACTGTGGCTGTTGTGGATTTGTTTAAAATTAAACCCATTAACAATCCTGTTTTTGAAGAGTTAGTTGAAGATTTTACTTACGTTGTAACTTTGGAGGAACAAACACTATCTGGCGGCCTAGGCTCTGTTGTGAGTGAAACAATGGCAGATTTAGGGCTGCAAAGAAAGATTTTGAGAATTGGACTACCAGACGGGTACATCTTTCAAAACGCTACAAGAGATTATCTGTTGGATAAGAGTGGCCTTTCAGTCGAGAAGATACGAGGACAAATCAAAGAGTTTGTTGGATGAAAATAGTAAAAGAAGTCAAAAAATCTGACAAGATTGAAGGATTAACAAGTATTAAATTAGATACCTTCCAAGATTATAGGGGGGAAATCTGGACAGTTTATTCTGAAGAATATACAGACTTAAAGTTTGTTGCGGATAAAATAACCATTTCCAGATTTGGAGTTTTAAGAGGTCTGCACGGCGACCCACATACAGCAAAACTAATAACTTGTTTAAGCGGACAGTTTCAATTGGCGATCTTAGATTTGAGAAAAGACTCTGAGACATATGGAAATGTTGAAACATTTCTAATCAGCGATTGTGAACCAACTGTTGTGATAGTACCAGCCGGCTGTGTGAATGCACATTTATGCCTTTCAGATAAATGTGTGTTTTATTATAAGTGGTCGGAACACTACAAAGGCCCAGATGAGCAAGTTACAATTGCTTGGGATGAGCCGTCATTGAATATCGATTGGGCGATTAAAAACCCCATTCTTTCTGAAAGGGATAAAAATGGGGTACCTCACAAGGGCGTATTTTTATAGGGACAAAAATGAATATTAAATATCCATTAGCAAAAGAAACAATTAACAATGAAGACATTGATGCACTCCGAGAGTGGCTTGGGACATACCCTCGCTTAACCAAGGGTGAACTAACATGGCAAGTAGAAGAGGCATGGGCTGATTACATAGGAACAAAGAACGCTGTGTTTAACAACTCGGGTTCATCAGCTAATCTACTGATGATATATGCAGCAATTGCCGCCGGAAGAATTAAGAATAAGAAGATTGCAGTGCCTTCTGTTGGTTGGGTTACGACCATTGCTCCTGCAATTCAATTTGGCTTGACTCCAATAATGGTCGGAGCAGACAAAGAAACTTATGGTATGGACTTGGATCAACTGGAGGAGGTCTGCAAAACGGAGAAACCAGATGCAGTAATATTCGTGCAAGTTCTGGGCGTACCGCACTATAGAGAGCGTCTTTTGGCCCTTAAGGAGAAGTACGGCTTCTGCCTATTAGAAGACGCCTGTGCGGCTCTAGGGGCCGCTTATGGTGATGGTGCGAAGGTGGGTACTGTTGGTGATATGTCTTCGTTTTCATTCTATTTTGGACATCAGCTTTCAACAATTGAAGGCGGCATGGTCAACACTAATGATAAGGAACTTTATGATATTCTAATGATGCTGAGAAGCCATGGTTGGGGTAAGGATTTAGACAAAGGATCTTACCAAAAGCTGGTAGAGCAATACCAAGTAGATGACTTTCACAAGCCATTTACTTTTTTTATTCCCGGCTTTAATCTTAGGGCCACCGATCTTCAGGCGTTTTTGGGGTTGAGACAAATTGAGAAGGCTGAGTGGGCCGCAACAGGGCGCAACCGAAACCATCGCCGTTACGCCGAAAATTTATGGGGGCATGTTGATTATCAAAAGTGGCATGATAATTTCCCAGTGTCTATTTCGTTTGGTGCGTTGGCAGAAAGCAATGACCATAGAAAGAGAATTGTTACTAGATTAGTTGAGTGCGGCATAGAAACTCGTATTTTTAGCGCAGGGAACTTGGGTGTACATCCTTTTTGGACAAACTTGTATGATAAATTTGAAGATGAGGTTAGTGACAAGATCCATTCATGTGGTTTCTTTTTGCCCAATTATCCAGAATTAGAACTGTATGATGTGGATTATATTTCCAATATTGTGCGGAGCGTAAAGTGAAAAGAGTATTGGTCATAGGGGAAACTTGCCGCGACATTTTTAATTATGGAGTTTGTGATCGGCTGTGTCCCGAGGCCCCAGTACCGATATTTAAGCCCCACGAAACAATGGAAAATCCGGGCATGGCCATGAACGTGCAAAGAAATATAAATGCACTTGGTTTAGAGGCCAATTTGATTACCAATGACAATTGGAAAGACATTACAAAAACCAGACATATAGATCAAAGAACTAACCACATGTTC
>CEOH01003602.1_pt1 | contig 10600 bp, 9 predicted proteins | sample 530311 | NCBI WGS metagenome assembly CEOH01 (sample SAMEA2619923, study PRJEB7988) | marine metagenome | biome: marine biome (ENVO:00000447); feature: deep chlorophyll maximum layer (ENVO:xxxxxxxx); material: "saline water (ENVO:00002010), including plankton (ENVO:xxxxxxxx)" | depth 60 m
GCAAGAACACTTGGTGGTAGTTTTCATTGTGTAACTTTGGATATAAATAGAAAAGAGTAAAATGGAGTATGATGTTTATTACGCCACAGGTGGTAGTACTTTTGTGGGTGGTGGTGCTGATATATGGGTAAATTATTGGTTAGATGAAATTTATCCAAAGTTAAATTTTAAATCAAAGTTATGTATTCATCGGAGTAGACCTGGTGTCCAAGCGGAAAGGGATGAGTATAAAACTTATGATGATAGATTTGAAAATTGTGAAATAGTATGGGCTGGTGATAATATAGGTAAATTTAATGATACAATTAGAGAGGCACGTAGAGTTCATATTTTACATGGATTTTATACACCTCATAAGATTATAGATGAGGTAAAAGATAAAATATATTCAAATATAGTCCATGTCAGTACAGAATTATCATTAAATTCTGGTAAAATTTTAAATTTAAATCCTATGAGACACTTCGCGGCGTATGTTGATTGGGAGTATCAAGTAAATTCTTGGGCTAAAACCCCAGTTTGGGTAGGAATTGATAAAACACCTATGCATAATAAATTTAAATTTAAAAATATTCCAAATTTTTATGAGTTTGAACATAATAAAGAACTAAGTGATTCTGATGTTATAGGGTTTGCATCCAGAGTGGAGAGTAGAAAAGCGATGCATTTTATGGACGGATTGGAATCTTTAGCGTTTACAAACCCATATGATTTTTATTGGTGGAAAAATAATTTACCACATCAATTTAAAAAAACTAAATTGGTAGCATTTAGACCAGATAAGATACATGATTTTTATAATAGAGAGAATTGGGGGATTTCTCATTCTTGTTTTGTAGATGAACCATTCGGATATTCTATATTCCAATCAGTAGATTATGGTAAAATTCCAATTTTATACCCAGATTGGTGTAAAAATTATGATTATCCATATAGAGCGGCTACTAAAGAAGAATTTAACAAGGTAGTGGATATTATAAAGCGTACTCCATATGAAATAAAGAATAATATCTTAAAAGAATTAAGGGAATATTTAAAAGAACAGTTTGAAAATAAAGAAAAATGGGTAAATGAATATTTATCTATATACAATACTTAATTATTAAGGATATTTTATGGCCACAGACGCAAATCAAGATTTAAGTTTAGGAAAATTACGAAGAGCAACTGACCCAGCTAATGTATCTGCTAATGATACAGCAGATTCAAAGTTGGGAGACGATGCAGCAGGTACTACATCTGCTAATTCAAATGTATCAATGTCAGATTTTTCTATTAGTTCGGTTGACGCCGTAACTGGTAATGCCTATGTAGATGAAGGTACATCAGAAACCTATACAATAAATTTTTCAGATGCAGGTGCGAGGTTTACTTCAAGGATACTGGGTCATAAGGAAAATTTTACTTGGAGTGGTTCAACAGAATTAGCACCCACGGCGAATCAAGACTATACAGCTGTCGCTTCAGCACCTGCTATAACAACTTCTACCCCTGGTGGTGCAGATAGTGTTATTACAGATGTGGGAGTTACATTTGCAGAAGATGGACAGTCAGATGGATTCAATGACCACGCAACAAATTATAATTCAAAAAGGTCAAAAGAAGATATTGAAGTAGTAGATACTTATGGTGCATCGGTTGTTTGTTTTTTACCTGGTACTAAAGTAGGATTAGCGGGGGGTGGTACTAAAAATATTGAAGATTTGACTTATGATGATAAATTATTATCATTAGATATTGAAGGAATGCCCGATGAAGATGATGGATATGTTGAATGGAAAAGTTGGACTACTACAGATATGAAAGCAACTGTAGCTGAGTGTAATGTAGAAAAGATGTGGTTTGATTATACGAAAAGTTATTATACAATAAATCCTGAAGCTAAAAATGCTCTTAAAATAACACCTGAACATGATATTTTAGTTAGAACTGGTGAGATTTGGTCTTGGAAAAAACCAGCTGAAATTGTTGTAGGTGATTATACTTGGAGTAGTGTAGATGATAAATATATTAGAGTTGATGCTATAGAAAAAGCACCAGATGGAAATTATGAATGTGTTCATTTGGATGTAGAACCATTTGATGTTTATTTTGTAAATGGATTTTTAGCACATAATAAGGGAACAAATACAGCACCACCTACGAGTGTGAGTGTATCGGATGGAGCGACATCTATAGGTGCAAATGGATTTACTGCTCGAGGGTCAGTTAATCCAAGAGGAAGTTCTACTACTTGTACATTTAAAGTATATAGTGATACAGGTATGAGTACACTTGTAAAAACTGTTGGTAGTGTTGATGCTGGTTCTGGAACAAGTGTTGTTAATGTAACTGGTGCGGTGACAGGGTTAACTAATAGTGGGCCTGAATCTAATGATGGTAACTATTGGTATAAAATGGAAGCTCAAAATAGTGGAGGAACTCAAGTTTCAAATCGATCAGCGATTGTACAATGTACAAATTAATAAAAATTATGGTTATTAATGAATGTTTTAGATACAAATCATATAAGATATCAAGTAACTAATAACGCAGATTCTGGTAGTGTTTCCTATAGATGGACACACGGTGCTACTGATGAACATTTAGGTCTCGGTATATTTTACTATGCAATTCCATATTTTATGAGAGCAAATGTATGCGTATGCCTTGGTAGTGGTGGTGCGTTTGTTCCAAGACTTATGAAGGAATCATTATGGGAATTACGGAGAACAGATCAAACAGATACTTGGGGAGAGGTCTATATAGTTGATGCTACGAATGAGGTAAATGGTAATGTAGATTGGTCAGATAAAGATAGTTTTTTTAGAGAAAATTATCAACCAGTTTTTATTAATTCAACTACTGAAGATGCTTATTATAATTTTTTTGTAAAACGAGATATTAAGATAGATTATTTACATATAGACGCAGACCACACTTACGAGGGTATAAAAAAAGATTTTGAGTTATATTCTAAATTATTAAACTCTGATGGAATTATATCAATACATGATACTGATGAATCTTATTGGGAATCTTATATAAAATTTGAGGACGAACCACACGATAAATGTGATGGGCCATCAAAATTTATTAAGACACTTGATAGAAAGAAATATGATGTGTTTTCATTTTTCAATCATAAAGAAAAAACAGACAAACCCACTTCTACAGGATTAACACTTATTAGAAAAATATGAGTAAAGAACAAGATAGAGAAAAGTATTATTTAAGTTTAAATGATGATGATAATCTCGCCAAAATGGAGTTTTCTTTTCATACTAATGATTTTATAGACAATGAAATCAAAGAACAGAAGACTTTAGGGAATATAAAAACAAATTATGAAGAACTTAAATATAGGTTTTATTGTGAATGGTTACAATCTTTGAATAAAAATCAATTTGATGCTACTAAACATTTAGAATTACATTATTCGGATTACATAAATTCAAGAGTAAAACGAGCTAAGGACGATGGAACTATATATGACAATGCTACTGAATTAAAATATAGATTGATTTTTGAAGAATGTGAAAAATATAAAAATGAAAAAATTGATTTTACTATTTCTATGATGTATTTGTGTGGTGATATAGATTTTATGGCACAAGAACCATTTTTAAGGAAGATTATTTCTGAGGAGTTAAAAGGTGAGAGAGAAAAATTTGAAGAAGTGGGTTTATATGAACATTTTATGAAAAGATTAGAGTCCGATGAGAAATTGACAAAGAAAATGTTTACTGAATTAACTTCTGAATATATTGAAACACGAATAAAGGAAATTAAAAAAAGAGATGAAGCCTATCATTCAAATAAAAAACTTATAAAAGATGTATTTGATGAATTAAAATGTAGATTAAAATTACAAGAATGTGAATTAATAACTTCAGATTTTATAGAACAAAATTGGGAGTCTCATAAAAATATGGATTATTATATGAATCCACACAATGAGTATGATAAACGAGCTTTTTTTCAGAGTGAAGAAGAAGCACAGAAAGAGTTAAAAAGAAGAAAATCTTGGTTTGGAAAAATAGACAATGATCCTAAATTTGCTAATAAAGAATTTACTAAAATTTCTTCACCTCATATAGAATCCGAAATAAAAGAATTAAAAAAATTAGGTAAGTTACAAACACCTTCAGAAGAAATGAAGCATAGACTTTATATGAATACTTTAGATCAAATAGATAATTCACCAGAAATGGCTCAAAAAGAGTTTAGTTCTCATACTTCACCTTATATTGAAAAGGAGATTGAAAAATATAAAAAAGAAGGTATGATACTTTCATTTTCGGAAGAATTAAGAAATAGGATTACATTAGAGGAATGTGAAAAACATTCTTCTGAATTTATTGATAGTGAAATAAATAAATTAAAAGAGCAGGGAAAAATAACTTCACCAGGACAAGAATTAGAACAGAGAACATATTTTGAAGTACACGAACATCAGCTAAAAAATCAAAAGGAAATCATCTATGATGATAGTGAAATGTTTGATAAAAAATCTTTACATGGGTTGAAAGAAATAAATTGGTTAAAGAAAAAACTTAATGAAATTGGTAGAGGATTTTGTTTAGCAAAATGGAATCAAGTAACTATTTTATTACAAAGTGGAATGACTCATAGTTGTCACCATCCAATCCCACATAAAATACCATTGACAGAATTAGCAGATAATCCTACAGCATTACATAATACTCAACTCAAAAAAAGACAACGAAAACTAATGCTTGAAGGTAAACGACCACCAGAATGTGATTATTGTTGGGCCGTTGAGGATTCAAATCCAGAATCTTTTTCAGATAGACATTTGAAAAGTGGAGAAGGATGGGCTTTTCCTGATTTTAAAAAAATTGAAAATTCTAATTGGATGGAAGATGTAAATCCACCATATGTAGAGATTTCGTTTTCTAATAAATGTAATATGCGTTGTATGTATTGTGATGTAAAGAGTTCTTCAAGATGGCAAAGTGAAATTAAAAGTAAGGGGCCGTACAAAACAAGTGGTTATTTTAATAATACTACTTGGTTGGATAAAAATAATATGATGCCAATACCTTATGGAGACAACAATCCATATATAGAAGCATTTATGAAATGGTGGCCTGAATTATATAGAGATTTACATACATTTAGAATTACTGGTGGAGAACCTTTATTACACGAAGAAACATTTGAAATTTTAGATTATATTATTGAGCATCATGAAGAAAATCCACGATTAGAACTTTCAATTAATTCTAACTGTTCAGTTCCAGATGAAGTATTTGATAGATTTATAGAGAAAGTAAAGATTATTACTGATAATAATATGGTTTGGAATTTTAGTTTATTTACAAGTATAGAAGCTGATGGTGAACAGGCAGAATATATTAGGGATGGAATAGAGGCGGAAAGATTTTGGACGAATGTAGATAAATTTTTAACGGAGTGTGAAAAACCAAGTGCTACTATTATGGCAACTTATAATATTTTATCAATTCCAAGTTATCATAAAGTTATACAAAAAGTATTTGATTTAAAACAAAAACATTATAATGGGAAAAGATATAGGGATTCAGCGATATTATTAGATACTGCTTATTTGAGACAACCTGAATTTCAACAGGCTCGGTTGATTTCTACTGATTGGATAGCTAAGATGAAAAAGGATTATCAGTTAATGGTTGATTTATCAGATGAAAAATATATTCATATAGTTGGTCATGGTCATACTGGATTCTATGATTTTGAATGTGAAAAGTTAAGACGAGTAATAGATTGGGTTGAAGCACCTCTTACAAGTACATCGTGGCTTATAAGACAACGAAAAGATTTTATAAAAATGTATACAGAATATGATAAACGAAGAGATAAGAATTTTTTAGAAACATTTCCAGAATATAAAGAGTTTTGGGAAAATTGTGAAAGTTATGAGAAAAAATTTAGTTACGATATGCGGCCATAATACTACTATGTTAAAACATATGTTAAATCACTATAAAGATATAGTGGATGACATATTTGTAGTGGCATATCTTCATAAAAAAGATGACGAAGTATTAGAAGAAATAAAAAAAATTGTTTCTGAGATTGGGTCGGATATTTATAATAAAATAGTATTAGAACCATTTAATTGGGAAAAGGTGACATCGTTATATAATGAAATTATTTCTAAAAAACCAGATGAATGGTGGATAGTATCTGATGATGATGAGTTTCATGTTTATCCATTTGATTTAGATGATATTATAGAAGCGTGTGAGTTGAAGGGATATAAATTTGTAACAGGTGCGTTTATGGATAGGATAGGAAATAATGGAGTGTTTCCTAAAGTTACAAAAGATTCAAATATATGGGAGTTATTTCCGTATGGTGGTAGTTTTAGATATCCAGTTTCAAATGCTTGTCCAAATAAAGTTCCTATTATTCATGGTTCATTAAAAGTAGAACATGGTCAACATTACGCGGTTTTTAAAAATGGTACAACTTCATATGGTAAAAAGTTTGTAAAACATCCATTAAAAATGCCAATACAGGATTGTTTTATTCAAGTACATCATTTTAAGTGGGATTATTCTGTAATAGAAAGATTGAAACAAGTATCAGAGATTAAAGAAGATTACACATATTATTGGGAATATAAAAAGATGTTAGATTTTATAGTTGCAAATGATTTTAAAATTCCAATTAATGATTCTAATTTTTATTTAGAACGTATAGGTAAAAATTTTAATGACCATAACAGCTGGGATAAAATAACTATGGAAGCGATTAATTACGAAGCATGAAATTAGCTATTATTATACCGTATAAATATGAAGATGATTATCGTGAAAAATTTGAAAAAATTTTTTATCATATGGATTATTTTCTAAAAGATAAGAAAAATTTAGATTGGAAAATATTCTTTATACAACAAATGGATAAGACTTTGAATTGGGGGAAGTGTTATAACATTGGATATAAACTTGCAACTACATCAGCTGATTTTCATGGTTTTTTAGTTTTTCAAGATTTTAGGTTATTACCACATTTTGATAATAATATATTTGAACCAGTAGATAAACCAATACATTTAGGACATTCATTTTTTTCAACAGAAAAAGTGGAAAGAACTGGTTGGGTTGAAGATGAATCTTTAGAAGTTTTAAAAGAAGATTTTAGTAATGACGTTCCTTTATATGAAACTTTTTGTGGTGGTTCTTTTATTATTCCAACTTCTTTATTTGAAGTTATAAATGGATTTTCAAATAAATATGTTGGGTATGGATTTCATGATGATGATTTTTTTGAAAGATTAAAAGTTTTTAATATGCCAATGGACATATCATATACTAAAGATACTTTTTTAAATTATATGAATTTAAATGGACAAACAAGTTATGGTGAATTTACTGAAACAGAGATAACTAAACATTTATTTGATGATGAGTTTACTATAAATGCAAAATTTTATATAGAAGATAAGCCTCCAACTACTGTGTATGAAGATAATAATAGATGTGAGTATCAGATAATTTGTAAACCTGGATATCATACTGGAATATCGGTCACTTCAGATTTAAGATTAAAAGTAAATGTGTTTGATGTTGATAATTTATCTTATAATTGTGATATTAGAATTCAACCAAGAACATGGTATAATTTGAGTTGGACTTATAATGCTAAAAGTTTATTAAATTCATTACATTTAAATGGGAAGTTTATAAAATCATTTATTATGCATAAACCTATACGGAGTTATGAAGATACACCTTTATATGTAGGAGTTGGAAATCCTAAAGGTAAGCAATGGCGGAGTTATATGAAAGGTAAGGTATCTGAAATTTCAATATATGATAAATATTTAGAACAAAATGAGATTAAAAGGTTATATGATTATGGAGTTTCTTCTTATGAAAAACTGAGTGGACTTAAACCAATAACTCATATACCATTTAATTCTGGATATAAGAATTTTGTTTTTGACGTGAGTGGGAATGTTAATCATTTAAAAACTATAAATACAAAGGTATATAGTGGAGTTCTAAAGAGAGCTACAATTAAAAAACAACCATATAGAAAACAAGGTATATTTAAATATACAGGAAATGTTATGGAAGATTATGGTCACAAAAAAACTTATACTGGAAATAAAAACAATTATAAAATTTTTACAGAACTCACTATGGGGGGAGAAGAAGTTATAAAAACTGATGGGATAGGTAATCTTAGATTTAAATTAGATAAAAGATTCCGTTTAAGTGAGAGTGACCATAGAGCAGAAATATTTAATGTTAAAGTTTAATTAATGAGGTAAAATCATGAAAGAAAAACAACAAAAAGACGCACGTGATTTTTTGGATAAGAATCCAAATAATAGTGAAGAAAGTAAAATAGAAGTTGATGAAAACTCAACAGTAACAGTTATGTTGGCAAAAGTCGTAGAACTTTTAGAACAACTGGATTGGAAAGTATGGGAGCTTTATAGTTTTCAAAAATCTCAAAGAGATGAAGCATTGTTAAATTCTAATAGTTCTTCTGGAGAAAACTTTGAGTCTTTTTTCAATGAATTTAGGACAATCTTGGATGACATGAAACAAAAATCAGAACAAGACAAAGAAAGTCCTGTAAGTAAGTTATTTGACAAATGAAGAATAAATTATATACTAAAATAATAAAACTCTTGGAGCAACTGGATTGGAAAATGACAGAGGCTCAAAATAATCTTCCAGAAATCGCTATGATATGTACGGTAAATAAAAAAATAAATAAAAGAAATAGTAAGATTTTTGTAAATTCAAAAGAAAAAGAACAAATGGACGCCCCAGCAATGACAGAAATACTTGAAGAGTTAGGGTTAATAGATAAAGTAGATAAATTTGATACAGATTTGATGTTTGTGGTTAAAATTATTGAATTGTTAGAAGGTCTGGATAGAAAGATTGGACAACTTCATCACATGACTGAGGTTGAAAGTGAAAAAGAAACAGAGTATACTTTAGAAGATATGATTACAGAGGTGAAAAAGTTTTATTATGGAAACACACACGTTGAGAAGCATTTTAACAAATGAACTTTATTGAAAAAATAATAGTATGGTGGTTAAATAAGGTATGGAAATGAAACAAAAAGAAAAGTTAGGCATTATAGTACCATATAGAGATAGAGAAGAACATTTAGAATATTTCGTTCCTTCTATTAAAGAATTTCTTGATAAACAAGGTATTCCTTTTTGTATATATGTTATAGATCAAGGAAATCATAAATCTTTTAATAGGGGTAAATTGTTAAATGTTGGTTATGAATTATTTAAGGATGAATGTGATTATTTTTGTTTTCATGATGTGGATTTAATTCCACAAGAAGATAGTTGTGATTATTCAGTCGTTAATAGACCAACACATTTAGCATCAGAATTGAGTAAGTTTAATTATCAATTGGTATATGACGAATATTTTGGAGGAGTTACTTTATTTCCAAAAAAACATTTTGAAATGATAAATGGATTTTCAAATGAGTATTGGGGATGGGGATATGAAGATGACGATTTGTTATATAGATGTAAAAAAAGAGGAGTACCACTTGACCAACTTTGGTTAGGAATAGAAGGAGATGTAAAAGAAGAAGAAAAGAGAGTTTTACAATTTATTGATAAGTCACATTTGAAAATAAATCCTGGAGAAAGACTTTCTGATGCATTTAATAAATCATTTACAGTACAATTTTGGTTTTATCCTTCACATGATTTGATTTTAACTCAAACTGATAATTATGATGAATTTGTTATTTTATCTAAAAGTGATTTCTTTAAAATTTCTTTCACGAGTGGACTACAGATTAAAGCGAGTTTGATAGATAAAAATGGAAAGGAATGGATGGTTTTAACAAATCGTCTTACTGAACAATGGCTTCATTATGTTTTTACATACGACCATGAAAAAGCTAGTATGAGATGTTTTGTAAACGGAGTAGAGTCATTAGCATCTCCTTCAATAATGGGAGGCCCACCCGCCACAACTGCAAAATCATTTATATATTTAGGATGTGATGATCCTTTTAGTGGAAATACTAATACATTCAATGGATTTTTAAACAAAGCGTCAGTTTGGGATGTAAATTTAAATTGGAGAGAAGTAAAATCATTGTTTAACAAAGGTCAGATAACAGACCCAAGTTTTGAAATAGAATCATATAATTCAATTAAAAATTTAGTTTATAATATAGACGCGGATTATGTTGATTTTAAAAAACTTGTAGATTTAAGTGGATTAGGAAGTGATACAGTATTATCAGAAGTTGTTCAGCGAAATATAAATGTTAAATTTGGGTATGTATCATTAGTTCCATATAGAAAAAATGGTCGTTATACTTGTTTAGAACATAAAGAGAGTGGATGGGAAAATACAAAGTTTAGAGATTTCAATAGTAGAGAAAATCAAATTAGGTTTTTTAATAAAGTAAAACAAGATGTAGTTGATATTAAGGATGATGGATTATCAAATTTAAAATATAAAATATTACAAGCAGATACTTTTATGGGTGATAACAAATATGTTAAGGTAGATATTTGATGAGTAAAAAGTTAGCGATTTGTGTTCCTCATTATAAAAGAGAGGAACATCTTAAAAAGTTTGTTCCACATATGGAT
>CEOH01008037.1_pt1 | contig 10567 bp, 12 predicted proteins | sample 530311 | NCBI WGS metagenome assembly CEOH01 (sample SAMEA2619923, study PRJEB7988) | marine metagenome | biome: marine biome (ENVO:00000447); feature: deep chlorophyll maximum layer (ENVO:xxxxxxxx); material: "saline water (ENVO:00002010), including plankton (ENVO:xxxxxxxx)" | depth 60 m
TGTATTTGATAAACTTTATAACAAGGTAATGGTGTCGGAAGACTTCGAGGAGGAATTTTCCGAAACTGACGACCTCGAAGCTCTTGGAATTGAGAAAGAAGAGCCAGAGGATATTGCAGTCACTTTACCTAGCGAATTAGCACAAACCCTCTGTGACATTCTTCAAGCAGCTCTAGATGATCAAGAAGTTGAAGTTGAGACTGAAGTAGAAGTCGATGAAACTGAGACAATGGACTTTGAAGAGGATGAAGAAGCAGTAATGAAAGATGGTGGTGGATACGGAGTTGATGCTGGATCTACTCTTAAGCACGAAGTAGACTACGGCCGTGGTGGTAAAAATAAAGTTGGTAAACTTAAACCTGCTACTGGTCTTGCTATGAAAGACGGTGGAGGGTACGGTGTTGATGCTGGATCTACTCTTAACCACACAGTAGACATGGGCAAGAACAACAAAGTCGGTAATCTTAAGCCCGGACCAATACCCGGCGCTTAAATCTTTAATTAAAATTTAAATTAATAAAGCCCGTTGAGTTACCCCTCTTCGGGCTTTTTTAATAAATATAGATGTGAAGTTCTATAACAAAACTCTTAATAAAAAGTTTTGGTCAGATGATAAACAGTTTGATCCAAATATAAGAGAGAAGCTATTGTTAATCTCTAAAGACTTTATAGAAAAGTTAAATTTAGAAAATGTCGATATTTATGACATAACGCTTACCGGTAGTAACAGCAATTATAACTACAACGACTATTCTGATCTCGATGTACACGTGTTGATAGATTTTAAAGATATTAATGAGGATGAAGATTTAGTTAAAAAGGCATTAGATGGTGATCGGTTTATTTGGAATTTAAGGCATAATATAAATCTTAACGGGCATGATGTTGAGATGTATATGCAGGATAAAGATGAGCCACATGTAGCATCTGGACTCTATTCAATAAGAGATGATGAATGGATTACCGAGCCAACATATGACCCACCTTCAATTGATGAAAGAGATGTATATAAAAAGGCAAATGCTATAGCAAAAGAGGTTGAAATTTTAACAGAGAAGATTTCTGCTGCAAAGGGAGACGAGGCAAGGGAGCTACATACCCGGGCAAATAAGCTAAAAGAAAAGATAAGCAAAATGAGACAGAGAGGACTGGCTCGTGAAGGAGAGTTTAGCATTGAAAATTTAGCGTTCAAGGTCCTACGTAATACCCAAGTAATAGGGGATTTAATAGACCAGGTTACTAAATCATATGATAGAATTTACATGGAAAACTTTAAGACATTTTTTGAATACTTTCAAGGTAACCCTATTATGAATCCTCATATGCGCAATGGTAAAAACCCGAATAGCGTTGGGCCTGAAAAAAAGCATTTAAACACCGTACCAAAAGAATATTCTCATAAAAGTCCTCATGTTAAGAACTTAATGCGCAACGGAGGAGGCCAAATCTTATTGATGGGGCAGCCCCTATTGAACACTTTAAGTGAGTATGGTGTACAGTATGAACCAGGGCAAGTTAAGGGCTTGGGAAATTCTGGTGTGTGTGTAAAAATGTATGAGGATGAGGAAGGAAACCAGTGCGGTAGATTGGAGGTAAAATAAAATGCCCCTATGTAACGAAAATAGAATAAACTGTACACCTGATGAGGTATTAGCTGCAACAGCTATACCTGCTTGTGGCAAGTTTGTTAATCCAGGAAATTTACAAGCAGAGCAATTAGTTTATGATCAAGCATTTAGTGATTTAATAAACAATTATGGCATAGCAATTAGCTACTATGTTAACACCTTTAATACTTTATCAGCTGACTTACTATATGGAGAAAATGTAGGTTCTTACGCTGGTGTTAATGTTGAAACATATGAAGGTCCTCTTGAAATGCAAATGTATATACAGCTTTCAGATGACGCTGTGAGCTTAACTAAATTTGGATTTGATCCCGGAGACGAATTTACTGGGTTTGTTCATATAAGTACATTTCAAACTGCGGCATCTGCTGCTTTTGATTATGCATCATTTAATCAAGACATAGAACCTAAAGCTGGAGATTTAATTAGCCTGAGTGGGTTGGGATGCGACCGTCCCAATGGAAGAGGTACAGTAGTGTACCAAGTAACAGAGAGGATGGAGCAGGACATGTCCGCATTAAATCCAGTGTTAGGCCACTATATATACCGATTAAGAGGCAAACGATTCAATTACTCTTTCGAGAGTGGTCTTTCTGCTCGCGGTGACGATGGTAACCAATGGCCGCAAAGCGAACCAGTTAATGAGCAGGTATTTGACAATTCATTTAGCGGGGTATTATCTAGCACGCTAGCTGATCAGGCGTCATCTGAAGGAAAAACTTATGCCCCGCCGCCGGCTAATCCATATGATATTGATGACAGTTCTCAGAATGACGTCTTAGACATGAGTGTCAATGATACCGACATCTATGGATCTTATTACTAAGCCAGGACAGCATTAACAATCGTATCCGTGCTGTAAATATCTTCCATGTCCTCGTAAGGACATTCATGAATTACTCCGGAGAAATTATAATCATATAGATACGAGTCAATCAGGCCACGTGGAAATTCCTTAGCTGGTCTTAAATTGTTATGAAGAGGGTAGCCAAATTGCTCTGGTTTTGTAGCTACCCATGCTACAACTGAAGGTAGGCTCATTGCGGCCGCGGCATGCTGTAAAGAAGAATCAATAAACAATCTTTTTTCAGACCATGGCAGCAAGCTAAATAGTTCTTTCTTCGACACCATACTATCATACCGAATGCAATCATTGAGAGTTGGATGAAAGTCATAGCATATATGTAAAATGTTGTATTTGTCTTTTAATTGATCTACCGCAGCTTGTGCTATATGGGGATGCATATCTCTAGTCCAAGCATAAGGATGTTGTTGGTGATCTTTTCCTGGCCCGCCAAATGGCTGAAAAATTAAAAGCGGCTTACCATTCTTAGGTATAATGCTATCAATCATTGCTGCCCCGACTTCTTTTTCTCTAAAGTTAAAAGGCATAACTGTTGATTCATTATTATATGGTACACCAATCATGTCACACCATGTCTCTACTAAATGGCTTTGTTTGGTTATATGCTTAGTTTGTCTATAAGGATCCTGGGCATATATTTCTACATCCTTCTTTAAGATAAAATCTTCATAAAAATAAGGCACCATTCCTAGCCTGTAATGTCTCGTAACATCTTTATTTCTTAAAAAGATTTCTGGAAAGGCACATACTACTACTATCTTCCTCTTAGGGTAGGCATTTTTATATGCCCTTATTACAGCCGTAGCAGCTATATGTTTTCCTACACCACCTTCGATTTGAAATACAGTTGTCGCCATTGATATAATTATGACGTTTTATCATATATTGCAACTTATGGATTGCTTATCATCAATGCATATCCAGCTGCACCACCACCACTTAAATACACCTGTCCTGCTATACCTGGGTCTGAAGTTAAAAGAGCACCAGCACTTAAAAATAATCTGTTCGTATGGAACGCATGAGCTGAGATTGAATTTGTGTTTGAACCTAAAATATGACCACCGGTGTGAGATGAACAGTTATTGTCACCGCCCACCACGCTGCATGCTCCGGCTGCTCGGTTGTTGAGCCCACCTAATACTGTAGCGTTTACCGCAGTAGCGCATCCACTCTTTCCTCCTACAACTGTACTACAGGTAGCGGTACTAAAATTACAGTTACCACCACCAATAGCCGCTGAAGCGGCAGTCGCCTCATTGTAAGATCCACCTGGAACAGTCGCTCCATGCGCAGTAGCTTTATTTAAATGACCGCCTCCAATAACTGAATACGGTCCACTTGATCTGTTTTCTTTACCGGCACCCACAAATGACAAGCAGTTGCTAGCTATGGAGCTTAAACCACCACCGACAGTCGACCCGGCTCCTGTAACTATGTTGCATGCTCCACCACCAATAGTAGAGCAGGTACCAGTATTGCAATTGCAGAATCCACCGAGTACTGAACCAAAAGCATCGGTGGCGCAGTTATGGCACCCAGCGCCAATAAATGTGTCTGCACCCGATGCGCAGCTACTGATTCCACCTACCACAGTAGAGCGAAGACCAGTAGCGCAGTTATAACTACCCGCTCCTATAATAGCATCAGCATTTCCTGTAGTATTAAAGTTACCAGCTACCACAGTACCACCTCCGCATGAGACGGTGTTCGAAAATCCGCCACCTATAAATCCGCTTAACCCTGTAGTTGTTACACAGTTGTCACTACCACCGGCTATCATAGAACCGTCGGCACATGCTTCATTAGACCGACCTCCACCTACAAATGAAAATTCTCCTGCAGCTGTATTCTTACATCCACCGGCGATAGTAGAACAGGCACCGGAGGCAAATCCACTGATACCACCAGCTATAGCTGAACCTACTCCTAATGATCGGTTATTACAACCACCACCAATAGTAGAACATGTTCCAGTTGCTATGTTACATCTTCCACCGCCTATAAAAGCACCTTCACCACTAGCATTATTACACCCGCCTCCTGCTACCGTAGCAAAGACACCACTAGCAGTACTGCTTAATCCTCCACCAACTGTAGATGCTATTCCTGTAGCTATGCTGCTCATTCCCCCAGCAACTGTTGAACAACCCGCATTAGTTAAATTTAATTTACCACCACCAATGAATGATAATTCTCCACAAGTGTAATTAGCAGCACCACCAGCTATTGTTGATGATAAGCCTATTGCGAAGTTACCCCCGCCACCGCCGATTGTCGTCAGATTTGCGGTTGTCTGGTTCTGACGACCGCCTCCAATTACAGAGCATGTCCCAGTGGTTCTGCTGCTAAATCCACCGCCAAGCGAAGAACCAGCTCCAACAGTGCGTTGACAGCAACCTCCACCAATAAATGATTGAGCGCCTGTTGCAATTGAGCATATTCCACCAACTATAGTTGATCCAGCTCCACATGCTATGTTGTTAGTGCCACCGCCAATAAACGAGCATGATCCAGGGACTCTGCTGCTAAATCCACCTACTATTGAGCTGTGCTCACCACTAATTTCGTTGTAGGTTCCACCTCCCAAAGTATTATAGTCTGAAAAAGACTCATTGCAAATACCACCGCCAATAAACACGTAACTCCCCTCCGTGTAATTCTTACACCCCGCAACAATCGTAGCGGTGGTAGCTCCATCAACGACACAGTTGCATGCGCCTCCCCCAATAAATCCACACTCACCGCCATTTGCATTACAGCATCCACCAGCTACAGAAGAGTGGTCATAGTTCGAAGAATTTAAGCATCCAATAACTAGTTTTCCTGTAGCGCTTAAGTCACTAGCAATAGTTTGCGTAGTACAAAAATGATTGTTTTTTAGTGGTGAAGCAAGAGGTTGAACAGGTTTATTAGACCCTCCATGGTCAATATCATATTCAGCCCCGGATAAATAATTGAGAAATGTGCTCAATTCTGCACGGCGAGTTTGCCCGCCTTGAACTACCGCTGCTAATTCACTACCACCATATGGTAATTGGTTGTCGGGTAAATCAGTAATTTTAATTCCCATATGTATATTTATGGTAAGAAGTAATTACTTCGGAGCTTTTAATCGACAACATGTAGCTATAGAAACAGCAAAAACAGCAGATAATATTAAATGTGTTTGAAAGTTATCGATTGATTCACATGCCGCAGGGCAGTTAATATGTTCTGTTTCGCCTTGCTCTGCTGCCTGTAATATTAATTGTACCTCCTCCGCAGCAAAGTAACCACGTAGTACAAATGCTACAATTATAGCTGTTAGTATATAAACTAAATACTTTGGTTTCATTTTTCTATAATCTTTTCTGGATTATCAGCAAAGCGCTTACCAAGTTTTACAATTCCTGTTATAACCTCAGGTGATATAACACCTATGATACCATATGTCATGGCCTTATATAGTGAGGATATCTCTGTTTGTTCTAGCACAAACCAAGCTATTAATGATGCAATAGCAGCGGTGAGAATTTTTTTGAGTTGCTGAACCCACGTTAGTTTATTACCTGAGGACAGTAAGCGCGCCAGCATACCACCTGCTCCTATGAGAGGTACAATCCATCCACCACTTACAAACTCGTTTAACAAGGACTTATCAGGTTCCATACTATATTATTTATAGTCTTGAAATAGAGGAATCCTAGATATAATAAGATAGGTGAAAATTAAATTCGATGAAAAATCTCATACATACACTCATGTAGACACAAACGAACCCTTTATATCAGTAACAACTCTACTAGGTGAGTATAAGCAACCTTTCGATAGAGATGGCCATTCAAAGAGAGTAGCAGATAGAGAAGGTGTGCCTCAGGAGTTAGTGCTAGAAATGTGGGAGCAAGAAAAGAACAAAGCATGTACTAGGGGTACCAATATTCATGCAGTGCTTGAAGATTATATTAACTATGGAGATGTGGAGGATAATTATGGGTGGTTGTGTAAATCTTATGACAAGGCTGTGGAGCGCTCTATAGATTCATTTAAAAATGTTTTAAGTGAGAACCTTTTATATGATGAAGATAATGGTGTAGCAGGAACAGCAGATCTTATATACGAACATAAGCATGAATTTACAATTGGAGATTTTAAAACCAATAAACGGTTTAGGTTTAGTTCGCCTTACTCAGAGCGCTTGAAGGATCCAGTAAGCCATCTACACAATTGTGAGTTTAATTTATATGGGCTACAATTGTCACTTTATGCATATTTGTATGAAAAGATGTCTGGTAAGAGGTGTAGAAAATGTGTAATATTTTACTTACAGGATGATAGATTCTTATCCTATCATATAAATTATATGAAAGCTGAGGTAGAAGCTATCTTACAACATCAGTTGAATAGCAAGTAATCCTTACTAAATAGCAAAGATGTTAGAGTATATTTTACATAAAATTAAAACTACAGAAACTTTTAAAGAGCCTTATGAGCATCTTATCATTGATAACTTTATACCAGAAGATGACTACAAAATTTTAGCTCAAGAAATTAATGAAATTAATCTTCTAGAAGCATCTGATAACCGTGAAAATGTTGAGGTGTATCGTGAGCAAGGAGGATTGGTAGGTGAGACACATTCAGTAGGCGACAGGATTATTTCGTTTGTGAAGGAGCAAAATAAATTTCCAAACTACAATAAAATAAATGAATTTACAGGATTGTGGTTGGAGAATCAAAATAAATTATTTACTGCTCTATCTGAAACATTTAGTATAAAGCGAGACAGTTATCAATATTTAGATTTTTGTCTTATTAAAGATCAGACTGATTATAAGATTTTACCACACACAGATCAACCTGGTAATGTATTTACTCTGTTATTTTACTGCCCTGTTGATGATACTAATAGAGATCTTGGACTTTCTATTTATGAAGAGGGTACTGGAAGCTATATTAATACCAGAGATGCAGGTACAAAACTTCTAAAAGAGTATAAGAAGGCTGAATTTTTACCCAACCGGTTGGTGTGTTTTACACGTACAGATAAAACATGGCATGGAGTCGGAAGTGATAATGTTAGTTTGCAAGGATCTAGAAATTCTTGTCAGATTTTCTTTATGAATCCAAATAGCTAAGTTGCTAGAAGAGCTGAGCAAAAATTCCAGTTAACAATATCAAAGAACTTCTTTAGCCATTCCTTTCTCTTAGGACCATAGGTGAGATAATAAGCATGCTCCCAGACATCAACTCCTAGGATCGGCCTCCCCATATTGTGCATTAAAGGATTATCTTGATTAGCTGTACGCACAATGTCCAATCTTCCATTTTTTTCTACAAGCCAGCCCCATCCGGATCCAAATTGATCCAAGGCATTTTCAATAAATTTAGACTTGAAGTTAGCAACTGATCCAAAACGCTTGTTAATTATATCCTTTAATTCTCCTGTTAGTTCACTACCACCAGTTGTTAACATGTTAAAAAACAATTGATGATTATAAGCTCCTCCCGCATTGTCTCTAATTTTATCATTATATTTTTTAATATTTGTTACTAACTCGGGCAGAGGTGGCTTTCTTCTACTTCCCATTGCCTTATTAAGCTTTTTGACGTATCCTTTGTAGTGATCATTATAATGAAAATTATTAGTTTTATAACTAATTACAGGTTCTAGTGCATCAAGCTTATAGGGCAAGGTAATCGGCTTATAACCTTCATTTTTTTCTAGAATTAAATTTACTTGACTTTTGAAAGACATTGATAAATGTATTTATATAAATAGAGTAGCATGACAAGGTCTTCATTACTTAAAAAATTTGATACAAAAGTTCAAACATTATACGATTCTCTTTATGACGTTAAAGAGCTATTAGATTCAACGGAGGATTATGAATTAGAATCAGCAGCTGATCAATTTGTAGAGGATATTGAAGAGGTCTTAAGTGAGGGAGAAGCTAGTGTTGAAGCGATTAAAGGGCTGATTACTGATGTTGATGAAGATTAAGAGTTGAATTATTCATTAGTCCTTTATAATATAAAGGAATGCGTATAGAAACTGATCTTAAATTAGACTTCGACGATGTGCTTATTAGACCAAAGAGATCTACACTCACATCTAGAAGAGATGTAGACCTGCGTAGAACGTATAATTTTTTACACGGCGGGTCATATTTTGAAGGCATACCTATTATGGCTGCCAATATGGACGGTGTTGGTGAGTTAGAAGTTGGTGAAACGCTTTCATCATTAAACCTGTTTACCTGCTATAAAAAGGATATTGATGAAAACTCTCTAATAGATGCGCTAAGCCTCTATACTGTAAATAAGCAACGAGAGAATGTAGCTGTTTCCATTGGAAGAAATGATAATGACTTTAATAAATTAAGACGTATTAGTAAGCATGTTAAAGTTAAAAATATTTGTGTAGATGTTGCAAATGGTTACAGTCAAGCGTTTGTTGACTTTGTAAGAAAGGTTAGAGATAGCTACCCTGACTCAAATATATTCGCCGGCAATGTTGTAACTGGTGAGATGGTCGAAGAGCTACTCTTAGCTGGAGCAGATGTAGTTAAGGTTGGAATAGGATCCGGAAGTGTGTGCACAACTAGAATTAAAACAGGAGTTGGCTATCCACAGTTTAGTTGTATTGCTGAATGCGCTGATGCAGCTCATGGACTTAATGGTCATATTATTGCTGATGGTGGGTGTACTACACCCGGTGATGTAGCTAAAGCATTTGGAGCAGGAGCTGATTTTGTAATGCTAGGGTCTATGTTAGCCGGGTCAACAGAAGGAGGAGGCGAAAAGGTCACGATCCTTGATAAAGAATATGTTGAGTTTTATGGTATGAGTAGTAAGAAGGCCAATGAAAAGCACAACGGCGGATTAAAGGATTATAGAACATCCGAAGGTAGAAGAGTTGCTATTCCATATAAAGGGCCGATGGAGGGTATTATACAAGACATTTTAGGAGGTGTAAGAAGCGCGTGTACTTATGTAGGTGCTTCAAAATTAAAGCATTTATCTAAATGCGCTACGTTCGTAAGATGTACAAAGACGCATAGTAAAATATATGAGACCTCTACTTTAGAAATATGAACATATTAATATTAGGAAAAGGTTACATTGGGAGCTATCTCAATGACAAACTAAAATCATTTGCTTCTGTAGATTTTGAGAGTAAAAAATGGTTTAATTATACTGATGTCAATACCCTTGTTAAGCGACTACTCTACAGGCAGTCACCAACTGGCAGACCTGGCGCCGTAGCAAAATACGATTACGTAATTAATTGTTCCGGGTTTACGGGTCGACCAAATGTGGATCAGGCAGAAGAAAAACAAGATCTATGCTACGAGCTTAATACATTTGCCCCTTTACGCGTAAGTAATATGTGCAAATTGCACGGTATTAATTATATTCATATTTCTTCAGGATGTATATATAATGGGTATGAAAAGCAATACACAGAAAAGGATGATCCTAATTTTGGTTTGTTTGATGAAGAAGCTTCTACATATTCTAAAAGCAAGCACGCATATGAGTTAGGAAGTGACTACGGATTAATACTAAGAGTAAGAATGCCTTTTTGCAATAACCTTCATGAGAGATCTATACTGACTAAGTTATTAAACTATGACAACTTAGTTACGTATGTTAATTCAAAGACCTATATTCCCGATCTAGTAAATTTTATTACATTGTTCATTAAAGGAAAATACCCTGCTAAGGAGAAAAACATTTTAAATTTTGTAAACCCTGTTCCTCTATCTACAGACCAAGTTACAGGTATAATGAAAGAAAAAGGATTGCATAATACAAGCTGGAAATGGGTACACTTCGAAGAGCTCAATACAAAAGCTAACAGATCTAATTGTATCCTTAGCACTAAGAAGCTGGAAAAGGAGTATGGATTTAGACTTCTTGATGAGGAGGTTGCAATTAAAAAGGCGTTAGCTAATATATCTATATGAGGGAAAAGATTCTGATAACCGGTGGCTCGGGTCTGGTCGGACGTGCTTTAGCTGAAGCTTATAATTCGACATCCGATGAAGTAACTTCAATAGGTAGCAGTCAGTATAATTTAACTAAACAG
>CEOH01012465.1_pt1 | contig 10552 bp, 15 predicted proteins | sample 530311 | NCBI WGS metagenome assembly CEOH01 (sample SAMEA2619923, study PRJEB7988) | marine metagenome | biome: marine biome (ENVO:00000447); feature: deep chlorophyll maximum layer (ENVO:xxxxxxxx); material: "saline water (ENVO:00002010), including plankton (ENVO:xxxxxxxx)" | depth 60 m
ACGTTCAGAAGAGCGAACGACACGATAGGCCATCATAGCGTCTTCCATCAGTGTAAGCTGTCTCCAAATTCGACGGGCAGGCTCAAGAACGGAACTGCCATACGGTGCATACTTATCATTTCCTAAAATACGAAAATGTGCAATTTGCCAATTTTCAAATGTCAGGCCGGCGGAATTCCACTGGTATTGGATGTAGTTTGGATTTGTTTTATCCTCGCCTTCAAGCCTTTCGACTTCATGTGGTGGAATTGGAATAACAGTCTTGATACCCATGTCCTCATCAATATCGAGGTATAATATAAAATCTCCATACTTGCACATCGTTCGACACCAACCAAAAAGATTCGCTTCAGTGTTAAGTATGTTTTTGTACAGTGTGCCAAGAACAGCTTTAATTTCTTCGTTCGGACACTTAATTCTTAGCATTGGCTGCAATTCTGATGAGGTTGTCATCTCGTCTGCATAAATGTCCAATGTCGATGCAATCTCAGGCGTGTATTCCATTTGGTCGAAATCGACATATCTCTCAGACCTTCTTTGATTTGAAATAGCATTAGCAGCCAATGTATCCATTGGGTTGTAGGTGCTTTTCTTAAACTGTTGCCCGCTGGCGCTTCTGAAGTTTTGCGCATATTTGTCCAGATGTTGTCTACGAATCCTCCGACCCGTCTCCGTTCTGTGGTTTACGATGGGGCCAGAAAATAATCTAGTCAGTCTTTTAAATAACTGAGATTCTGGATTTCTTGGATTTTTATCTCTTCGTGCCATGCTTTATCCTTTTAGTAACCAAATAAATTCTTTTTGCTGTTTATGAGATTCGGTGGCCTTTTGCTTTAACGAACTACTCTTGTCATAGTTATGCATCCCGGGGATTGCTGTGTTGAAAGTTTTGCCTGTGTAAACCATTGAACCTAAAAATGCCTTGTTATATTCCAATTCTCTTTCATTGACTTGAAGAGCTGTGTCGCGGATCCAACAAGCAATCGCTAGCGCCATGACCAAATCGTCATTATAACTGCGCATCGCTTGAGGACGACCATTATGCCAAATAAAAGTCTTTAATTCGTTTGCTAATCTGTTTGAATATATGGTAATTAGTTTATTTCTTATGAATTCTTCAAGTTTTGCAACGATTAAGGGGCGTGTTTTCATCGAATTGGTAAAACCCGGGACAGCACTGTTCATACTTTCGGCCTGATATTGATCAATATATTCATGTGTCGCCTTGATTGAATGATATATATTTGGATATTCCATTTCAGACAACTTTGTCAAAACCGTGTGGCCTATGCTATTATTTTCAACAACTAGCATACAACCGCCATACTCTCTACCTACTTGATTTAGCATGTTCGCAAAAACATCTGGTGCTAATTTCCCCTGATACTCTGCTACCACCTCCATTGTCTCTAGCTTGACAATGTGAAAGACAGAATAGTCTTTACCATCGCCGCGAGCAACGTCGGCTACCATCAAATATGTACTGTCTGGCTGACACTCTTCCCAAATCCAGAAATTTCTATCAAACGCTGTTTTATGTCGAGGCTCTTTAGTGTATTCTAGAATTCTCTTAATGTCGTCTGGGTGGATCACAGTGTCTCCAGAGGTGTTGAAATTGCACTCAAGCTCTTGTGCAATTTGTCTGCGGGACATGTTGCGTGTCTCTTTCTCAAACCACTCCAAGTCGCGATCCGGATGGATATCCCACGGAAGACGCGTTGGGTAGAAGTCATTTGCGCTCTGTTCTGCTTCGGTATATGCTTTGTGGAACCAGTTACCAACACCATTTGGAGTTGACAGAGCGATGCAGCGACCACCAGTCGATAGTGTAGGATATAGACCAGTCCATAAATCATCTAGACCATCAATATGCGCGGCCTCATCGAGCACCAACAAAGACAAAGCCTCTGAACGACCAGCGTCGGCTGATGTTGAAGAGGCTTTAATTTGTGAACCATTTGTTAATTCAAAAGAGGTTCTGTTATCGATTTCAATACTTGCAATCGACAACCAATCTGGTAGGTTTTTCATAATTGCTTTAACTTTTTTGACCAAGTTTGCAGCAGTTCCGAATTTTGTTGCCATAACAAGAATGTTCTTATCTTTATGAAACAGCATCATCCAAACAACATAACCCGCAGTGATCGTGGAGATACCTAACTGTCGGGCTTTTAGTATAACATTAAAACGATAATCGTTAAAATCTTTTAACAATTGCGTTTGGAAATCGTAAGTCTTAAATGGAATACTTCCATGTAACGGGTGAGAAATTTTTGCATAATTATTAAGAAAGTAAACTGGATCTTTTCCGCAAGCAATAATTTCCTTTATTATCTGTTTCTTCGATAATTGATACGACATTTCATTTCGCTTTCTTGCGAGTATCATTCTTTGGGCGCTTGCCGAAGCCGCCCTGATCTAGAAAGCTTTTAAAATTAGCATCCAGACGATCTTCGCTATCCTCAACAATCTGATCTACGCCATCGATACCGCCAATATTGTAATAACAATACGCCTGAACCCACGTGCGAACTCTTGAAGTGTTTTGTACCAACACTTGGACTTCGCTGTCTGGGTCCTTTTTCAAAGAGACGCTTTCGCCTGTTATTTTTTTATACTCTTTCTGCAGGAAGTTTTTTACTTTGTCGATCATGCTCTCCATCTCTGATTCGAAATCCTTTCCGTAGACTTCTTTTAGCTGAACATCTGACTGGTAATGGATGCACAATTGGTTTCCGTGAAACTTCACACTAAAACCGTCAACAACGCGAGAATCGTTGATGGGGCTCCCTTCTTCCCTTTTCAGTCCAATTTTTCTAGCCTCACCATCATGGCTCATACTCTCCACATGACTGCCGTCATAACCATTTGCAGCCGCTTGTGCAAGACCTCTAATAATTTCAAGTGTTGTTGCCATCTTTTTTATTTTCTCCTAAATCTGGTCTCCATCCTGATAGCCATCGTTCTTCTCTGTCTTCGATATATTTTATGTAACACATTAAACAACAATCAAATTTTAAAAAATAAATATCATCTCGTTTTTCAATTGTGTGTTCACTACAAACAGAACAAGTGCGATTCCAATCAATAGACTCTCTATTAAGTAGTTTTTTTGAAACAAAAACACCATTAACTTCAACTTTATCAGAAGTTGATGATGCTTTCCGATGTTTCTCATCGAACTTTTTTAATTGCTCTAGATATTGTCTTTCTTTCTCTTCGTTCCAATTTGATTTTGGATTCTGTACAGACTCTATGCCATATTTCTTTGCCATGGCCTTTTCTATTCTAGCAATTTTATCAGGATCTTTTTTCATTTAATTTAATATCTTGTCTTCGTCAAGCAACTCAAAATTAATATATCGATCATTGTGAAGCTTTTCAATAAAAGTAGAATACGTTTTTGCATTATCAAAAACAATTGTAGAAACAATACAGCCTCCAGTTGGCTTTCCAACACAGAACGTCATGACTGGATCATGTATATTCTTTGCGCCCATGACAGATATAAATCCTTCCATATTGTTAATAGTTGATCCAAAGGGAATTGTCAACATTAATCTAGCGCCCATGTCGAGCTGCTCTTTTAAAACACTTTGCGGTGTTTTTTCATCAACCGGTACAGCAAAAGTCATACTCTCTCCTAATCCGTTAGTTCTGCAGTCGCATACATGATTGCGATAGATGTTCCAATTCCCGCAACAACACCGCCGGCAAACATCCAGACGCTACGGCGATTGGGATGTTCGCCTATCAGATCCTGAAGGCGTGCGACTTCATCATCCTTCAGCAAATTCATAGCATCGTATCTTTCTTGCAAACCATCGTAACGAATCTGAAAGCGCTCGACCTCAAGCTGATGTTGTGCGGCTTGCAAGTCTAATTGATATTGTGTTTCTATATCACACTCTTCTTCGGCTAATTCCCTGCTTACAATTAATTGCGAAACAGCCTCATAATTAAACAGCTTCCCGTCAAAAGGGGCAGGGTCGCCTTCTTGTAGATCCGTAAATTGCGGATCAGCGTATGCGGCCGTTGACACGCATAAGCCAATTAGTATTGCTAGGTTCTTCATTTACACCTCAAAACAAATTATAACACTAATCTTAATAATTTTATAGCACTAATGCAGCTATCGCTCCATACAACATAATCCCGATGATTCCAACAGAAATTACAAAAGTTGCAGAAAGCTTGATTACATCTGCCGTTGTTAGACCCCTTGAATCAAGCCAATCTTTTATTTCATCATACTTTTTCAAAACCAAACTCCTCTTCGATTAATAAATCAAGCTCTTCTGGGGAAGAGTCGATCAATTCTTTCAGTCTCTTCTTTTCTTCATTTGAGAGTTTTCTTTTGTCTTTCAAATAGTCCCTCTCTATTTTCTCGACTGTATTTTGATAGTTTTCGGCAGCTTCTGCACGGCGCAACTCTTCTCTTGCGTAACTCTCGTTCAGAGCGTCGATCTGATTCTTATAGCTCTCTTGCGCAATCTTCAGGGATTCGGCAACCACTCTCCTGTCTCTTTTCAACAAAAAGGCAACAGTCAAAGACAACACGACAATACTGGCTACTTTCCAGTTCTTTTTTAGCCAAAGCCAAAATTTTGATAACTGCAATTTAACAAGGCGCCAACTCATTTTTGTTCAGAATTGGTGCTAAGTTGGTTGCGCAATTCGGCGACCTGACCTCTTTCGCCGCTCATGTAATTTAGTACAGATGACAAATAATCTTGAGCTTTTGTGATTTTCGACTCTACCCACTCTTCTAGATTGTCGTCCTTAGAAATCATGTCTTGTAGCTTTCTTGCAAGTTCTTCTGTGCGGTGCAATTGATTGACGGCCATCGAACCTTCACCATGGCTCTCAAAATCACGAGGAGGAAAGGAGGCCCAATCGGTACCCATCATGCTAGCTCTAACCTCTTTTAGTTCTTCCTCAACAATTTGTCTAAGTTGTGATTTTGTGATTTTCATGGTAGTTCGGGCTCTTGAGGCTCAGCAGGCTCTTGAAAATCCATGTCGTTCATAACGCTTCGAAGGCCATCTAAGATAGCTTTTTTTTGGTATGGGGTAGGTTCTGAAAAACCAATCTCGTCTTCAATAACCGTGTTGAATGCTTGAGACCACCACTTTGCAGTCTTAGGAAAGGGGCGGGGAAACTTCCGCTGGTGTCCTGCATATCCGCCTTCTTTAAGCTTGTGTAGCTCTTCTTTAATAATCTGTTTAAGTTGGAATTTGGTGATCTTCATTTATACTCTTTCCACCTTTCCAGACCATCTTTGAGGGCCCTCACTACGGCTTCAAAATCGCTTTCTTCATCTAGCCACAGTTGGCTGGCGACTGCTTCGGCAAAAACATCACCGGGAGCGCCCTTTTCAAAAAGCTTCTCAAAACGCCCCGGGGGCGGCCCAGGATTATCCATTGGTGGCTCTTGAGCCGTGGCGTATTCTTTTAATTCTTCTTTAATAATTCTTTTAAGTTGTGTTTTTGTGATTTTCATTTTCCTGATACCTTTTCTTTTAATCTGCCCAATAGGGCCATCACCCTGTCGTAGCCGCCGCGTAGGCGATCTCTGCACCAAGAGACGCCGGAATGGATCCAGCCTGTGGCTGTGCCCCAAAGATCCAAAACTACTTCGCATAATTGATCCCAAGCTAAATCTAGGATGTCTAAAATCAGCTTAAGTGGTGCGCTCAAAACGCGTAGGAGTGGATGCCTTTCTCTACGAAGCAGCAGCCAAGCCAACAACACCCCTACCAACAAACCCTCTAACCTAGGTGCCTCTACGTGCAAGTAATAAAGGATATCGTAACAAAATGCCGCAACTAAGACAACCAAACCATGAGCCTGGACCAACAAGCCTCCAATTAATTCTAAAACTGGCTGTAACATTATAAAGCCTCCTTATTCTTTGAGCTAGCTTCCTGCAGAGCAACCCCGGGATCGTCCTGGGCATCTTCTCTGATGATATCCCACAGTCGCTGTTCTTCGCCGGGCGAGATCTGAAGGGCAGTTTGAATATAGTGCCAAACATTTCCAGCCTGTTCTTGATACATAGCATCAATTAATTCTTGAGCGTGGTACTCAGCAGCGCGAGGGTCGTCACCATAATCAGTGAACGCTTCTTTGACAGCTTTGAGTTCTTCTTTAATAATCTGTTTAAGTTGTGTTTTTGTAATTTTCATTCTAACCTCCGTGACGATATGCTTTCATCATATCAACGACTGATTGACCACCGATATACACAACGGCAATTAAGCCCCATGTTTCAGAATCGAGGGTCGAATAGGTCATCAAGCCGGTGGCCGTCAAGAACACCAACAACTTTCGGGATATCGCTCTTTCTAAAATTCTATCTAATAAACTAGGTTGCCGGGCACATTCGGCACATTCTTCGTGGCTGGACATAATATTTCTCCTGCCTATAAGTAGTTTATTGATTCACAAAAGCATACCCGTTTTTTCTCTCAATATCAATGGTCATGTCAACAATATCCTTGAGCGCATCCATATGCGAGATCAACAAAACTGTATTGAAATACGATTTAATAATGTCCAAGATGCTAACAAAGCCTTGAAGGTTTTCTGGATCTAGAGCAGTTCCAGGCTCATCCAGAATAAAAATATCGCCCTTTGGAAGATTCGAAACAGAAAGCAATGCAAGCCGGATGGCCATGGCCGCAATTGTTTTTTCGGCGCCCGAACCCATTTCAAGCGGACGGGCATCGTGATTTGGATGCTTAATGAAAATGTTTAAGCGCTTTCCATCATCGTCAAAGAAAACTTCGAAGTCAACGATGTTTGCAAGAACTTTTGCGACCTCTTCATTGATTACCGGAAGCTTCTTCTTGATAATATCATAAGCGATTCCGTTTGAGTGCATGCAGCGCATATAGAGATCATAGGCAGAATACTCCTCTCTTAAATCTTGAAGTTCGTTTTTTTGCTCGATAAGGTGCTCAAGTTTTTGTTCTAGAGATCCGTTATCCTTGTAAAGTTGCATAATCTTATTTTCACACTTTTTGAAGGATGTGGTCTCGCGTCTGATCGTCTTTGTCAAGACGACTTGCTGACGTGTTAGTTCTTCAAGATTTTCAATTGCTTCCTTGTTTTCTTCATATTGTGCTAGCGTCTCTTGTAGCTTTTCAAGGTCATTTTTTGTCCTCTCGACAACAGATGAGTTTCTTTCAATTTTCAAATTCAAGTCTGCAATATTGCTGGTTACTTCTGTCTTTCTCGACAGCAACTGTTCGTATTTCCGCAAATGATCATTGATCTTCTGCGGATTCATGTTCTCAAGTTCTTCTTGAAAAATTGTCGTCTTCTCTTCCAGGGAAGATATCTCATCCAAGTTGACTGGAAGCATTGCTGTTGCAACGTGTGCATCCTTAATAAACTTGCAAGAAGGAAAGGAGCTACCGCAGGGAATTCCGTCAAGGAGTTGGCACTTCTTTTGATTTCTATTAAGCTCCTCCTGCTTGAGAGACAGATTGCCTTCTAGATCTGAAATTGTTTCAACCAAGTGATCGATTGTTTCCTTTTTCTTATTGACGCTCTCAACATCAAACACGTCAAGAAACTCAGAAATTTTCTGATACAATGTTTCTTTGTCTTTTCGCTGAATCTTATATTCATCGTTCTGAGAAAGTAAGGAAATTACTTGATTCTTTTTAGATCGAATATTATTTTGCACTTTAACGACATCAATAATCTCTGTTGGAATTGATTCAATTTTATTGGTTATCGTCGCCAATTCTGAGTTCAATAGTGCAATTTCAGTTTGAATACTTTCGCACTTGTGCTTCTGTGTCTTTAGAACTTCTTCGTTTTCTTCAAGCTGCTCTTTTGCTATAGAAATATCTTCATCAAACTCTTTGCCCTCAAGTCGACGTAGAGCGCCCTTGATATTGACTGTATCCTCTTTTGCGAGCTTGAACTTCTTTTCAAAAATCTCTAGGTCCAGAAACTTTGCAAGAATTTCCTTACGCTTTGTTGACCCTTCTTTGACAAAAGATAGGGAGTCAAGTTGCGAGGACATCGCTGTCAAAAGAAAGTCATCGAGCGTTCCGAACTTCTTCCGAATATTCTTATCTGTATCGTTTCTTGTTAGACCATTCTCGCTAATGTTTTGATCCATAACTTTATCAACCGAGTGGAACTCAAGGTCAGTCTTGGCTTCTAAAGTCTCTTCTCCTTTCAATCGTTTAATATATTTTTCAGAACTTCTCTCAATAACATATGTTTTGTTTCCAACTTCTATCTCGACTTTTCCGGTTGCAGATTCCTGATTTTGATTAATGACGTTTAGATTCTTCCTCTCCTTCTTAGATGTGGAATTAAACATCGTATAAAGCATGCCATCGATTACGCTGCTCTTTCCGGAATAATTCTTTCCAAATATTCCAACTATACCATTAAGCTTAGAAAAGTCTATCTTGTTTCCCTCCCCATAATTGAATAAGTTATCCCACTCAAAACTTTTCAATTTCCAGTTAATATTTCTTGAAACTTCCTCATTCTCTTCGGCAATCTTATTATACTTCTCATTGAGCCTGATTACTCTTTCAAGTAAGTCGCTCTCTACTTCATAGTCTTTTAGATACTCTTCGATAAACTCTTGCTGCACAACAAGATCGCGAAGATCTTCCTGAAACAAGTTTGTTGTCAATTCTTCAACATTGCCTCTTTGTCCAGCGGCACGATTAAGAAAAGATATGCTTTCTGGTTTGAATCGATACTTTGCAGTGTTGACCGCCTTCTTCATAACATCGAGCGGCAAATTGTTATTACTGACAAGTCGCAAGCGGGCGCCTGATGGGATTGTTTTTCGCTTGGGGATTCGACCCTTTGTTGTCAGCTCAATCGTGATGAACGGCTTTGGGTTTTTAAAAGCAACATGTTCACAAGTAAAATTATCTTTATCTTTAATATCCCAAAGCAACAATCCCTTGTCATTTGTCTCGCCGTGATTCTGTTGAATCGTGCTGCCTGGGTATCTGATTCGACCTTCTGAATCTAGGGCTTGGTTGGTCTTGTGTATATCCCCAAGAAAACCAAAATCATGATTATTAAAAATGCTGATATCATGCTCGCCACTCTCCATTATCCAGCCGGTATCAGTCTTTACCCCAGAAATGGATCCATGATAAAGAGCAATATTGATTGCACTTGGGTCACTGGGTTGGATCCAGTTCTCTTCATCGAAAACCGACAACACGTTCAAACAGTAATTATCATCAAGTTTTACTTCTCCAGAGTTTTTATGAAGAAAAATGTTGGGGTGCTGCAGTGCATCTGCAATTGGTGTAAGCGCGTCCTGGCGGCTTGAATTACGCAAATTGCCATCATGGTTGCCAAGTACAATATGCGTTGGAGCGATATCTCCGAGATTGCGAAAGAAGTCAGTACATAACTCTACAAACTCTGGTGAGATTTGCGTCTTTGTGTGTGCAATATCTCCGCAATGAATGATGTAATCAACTTGTTCTTCTTTTAGTTTTTCGTAAAGTTGATCGAAAACAATCCGATATTCGTAATGATACTTCAGGTTCTTGATATGAGTATCAGCAATGTGAGCAAATTTAGGCACACGTCCTCCCTAAACATAAGTGTACCTATTTAATATAACATACTATTGATAACTTATCAAGGAATTTATGACTTAGTGCCAGAGAAAAACTGCTCCAAAGATAAGCTCATTTCATAAGCTGCATCGGATGCGGAACCAAGCGCAGGATCTTGATGATCATTATATTTTTCATGAAACACATCTGCAAACTCTCTAGCTCCTTCTAGTTCATTTAACTCTTCATCACCCATCGAAGCTGGGCCACTATCTCCAGTAACCATCGAAACTGGATCCATAAAATCGTGGTAATCGTCCAAACCCTCTTCTAAAACTTCTTTTATTGTTCTGATCAACTCTTCGCGGAAACCCATCTGAGGTCTGCCTTCCGCGCCTGGGACATAAAGAGTCTCTGGCTCAGGACTTTGATCTGGCTCTTCATAACTCTTCATTTGTTCAGCACCACCTTCAAGCCCGCTGAATACCACTGAAAACAATTCAGAGACTTCTTCAAGAGATAAGCCCTGTACCATCGACTGAATGCTATCTGCTAAATCTTCCATTCCAGGCTGGGCCATGGCCGCCTGCGACTCGGGGGCTTCCAGCAGAAACGTTTTAGTTTTCTTAGCTGTGTTTATTTCTCTTCTGATGAATTCAAGTAAAGCCTTGTCCATCTTGAATTACCCTAAAAGCTCAGACTTAATTAACTTCTTTAGTTCGTCCAATGAGATATCGCCCTCTTGCATGGGGGGCTCTGGCTCAACTGGAGGCTGGCCAGATGAAATATCCAAGTCAACGCCGGCTTCGGATGCCAACTGTACAATTGCTGCAATTGCGGCGTGGGCCATTCCTTCAAAATCGCCGGCGGTAACTGCTGGCATACCCGCAGCCATTGAAGTTTCGGGGGCACTATGGGAGACAGCTGCTGGCGCATCTGCAGCGGGCTCAGGTGCTGGATCTTCTCCTTCAAGCTCCTCCATAATAA
>CEOH01006000.1_pt1 | contig 10539 bp, 12 predicted proteins | sample 530311 | NCBI WGS metagenome assembly CEOH01 (sample SAMEA2619923, study PRJEB7988) | marine metagenome | biome: marine biome (ENVO:00000447); feature: deep chlorophyll maximum layer (ENVO:xxxxxxxx); material: "saline water (ENVO:00002010), including plankton (ENVO:xxxxxxxx)" | depth 60 m
ATCGAATGGTTCCTTATACTGTTCCGGAACACTTTTATAAAAATTGCCCTTCTCACCATCAAATCGAATAGCTCGGTTGCAATTGTTAGCACTTCGCAAATCGCCTACATTTCCATAGATAAATTCATCTGCTTTTGTTTCACAAAACTCGGGGTATTTTAAGTCGACGCCTCTTACCCAGTAACCATCGTCTTTTAGTCTGTTAACTAAATGATTACCTATAAATCCTCCTGCGCCTAAAACTAATGCTGTCTTTTTCATTATTTCCAATATTCGTATATACCTTCGGTTAATTCATATTCTATATTTTTTACCTTTCTATTAGGTTCACTCTTTGCCCATACAAATAAGCTTTCTATAAGTTCAACAAGATTGGTTTCGTCCTTAAAATTTAGCATATTTTTTGCCTTTGTGTGATCACAATAGGCATGTTTTGCTTCGTGTCTAGGTTCTCCATGTTGAATAGGTACGTCGTACCCATATTTTTTACCTATCTGTTGCACTGTTTTAGCAACTTCGTTTAGAGTAAAATATTTATCTGCTCCAATGTTAAATAACTCTCCATTAAATTTATCGGTTAAGAGGCAGTCAAACGGCTTAATGTAATATTTAATATCAGAAAATGCTCTAGTTTGTTCCCCGTCGCCATAAACAAGTATGGGTTGATTATTAAGCGTTTTACGAATAAAAATACCAATTACATTTCTATATCTATCCCAAATATTTTGATAAATTCCTAATACATTATGTGGACGAATAATATTATATCGTAAACCAAATTGCTCGTGTGCTTTTATAATATCCATTTCAACAGCATATTTAGCTATGCCATAGGGATCGATAGGAGCCTGTTGAAGATCTTCTGTAAACGGTGGCGATTGGTTACCATATACAGCCATTGATGAAGTAAATATTAATTTACTCTTATACCTTATACACTCATTAATAATATTAACTGAAGCTAAAATATTATTTGTATAATTAAAGTTTCTTATAAACGGTGATAATCCTTCAGCTGCGTACGCAGCAAAGTGATATACTACGTCAGGTTTATATTTTGCAAAAATATTTTGTATCCCCTGTATATCTTCTTCTAAATTTAAATTATAAAATTCAAAGTTATCATCATCTGGTAAAAAATCCTTATAGCCACCAAAAAAATTATCTATACCAATAACTTTATGCCCTTCACTTAATAAGTGTCTAGATATATGGCTACCTAATAACCCAGCCACGCCAGTAATAAGAATATGCATACGAATTTATTTATAAAGTGTCCTTAATAACTCTAATTATATGTTTAGCTCTTGCCTCTGTAGTACCTACATTATTTAACCACTCTCTCTGTCGATGTAAATAAAACATATATTCGTCTGTGGGAGTATTATTAACTACTAGTCTATTAATTATTGCGTTTAATTCATCCTTTGTAGAGTATGATAAACATGGAATACATTGTGGGGAACATGTCGCTGGTTTTAAATTATAGTCTTTAAATAATAAAACAGACCCCGCAGCAATTACTTCATAATGTCTTAAACAATCCCAACCGCCTTTTTTACTAGTTAGACCAAACCATGATCTATGCAAGTCGTTGTAGTAATCATCTTCATCAGTAAATTTATGATGAGCAAATCCCCCTCCAATATCTGTTACCTGGCTGAATGTCGCATTATCTGGAGCAGTTTTTTGATAGATTTGGTCTTTTTTTGATAAATCAATATCCATTATTCTATGTTTAGGTATACCAAATCCTGTAGGAAATACATTTTTAATTCCAGTTTCAACTAATTCGCGTTTAAACGATCGTTGAAATTGTACAGCTATTACTTCTATTTCTCTGTCTCCTTCTTTTATTTTTATTTTTCTTGGCGCTTCACCATGCAAGTCATGCCCGTCTAGTACCCAGTAATTTCCTTTTTTAGCTAAGTTTCTATATTTTTCTTCTGGCCACTCTCCACGCATATGCCCGTCTCCAAAAATTACTGCATCAAATTCGTCGAGTTTTCTTTCTTCTTCTGTTAGATCCTCTATTGGTTCTGTTAGAACACTAAACCCTCTTCCATGTAGTTCATCTTTAGGTGATTCGGAAAAATCATGATACATTATTTTTTTACGAGGATAATCTACACAATTTTTACCCATAACAGATCTTAATCCATGAAGTATACTAACCTCTAGCAGATCGTTTTGAGAAGTAGGCTCTCTTGTTGTTATAAACAGTATTCTCATAAACTTTTATTTCTCTCTTTAATTAACTCTAATACCTTTTCAAATTTTAAAAACGACAATAACTCTTTATTGGTTGTTAGGTATTTATAAGAGTTTAAATTACTGCCATCAGCGTCAAGTACATCAATATCAATTTCTTCTTTCCATGGCTCTTGTGGCTGTTTAAAAATTATACCGAATCCAGCACCGTCTGGCGGATCTGTATTATATTCATTTAACGCATAAACTGATAAATCATTTTTTTCTAGACGCTTTCTCATTAACGCTTTATATGCAGTCCCACACCGTGTTGTACCGCCTTGTGTATCCCGATAAGTCTTTGGAGCTGCGTCATGGCAAAATATTACTCCATTAGGTGATAAAAATTTGAGAGCATTATTTATATCTCTATATGCTTGCTCATATGTATGATCACCATCAATTAAAAATAAATCAAACACCCTTTCGTTAGTTTCAAAAAATTTATCTGATGTCATAATACGTAAATCATACTTACATTTATAACCTGTATCAGGTGGCTCTTTCATAGTAAATCCATCCGAATCGTAGTTTGGAAAAGGATCAACGCTTACCTTAGCTTCATTCGGTAGCTGTAAAGCCTCCATAGTTGCACCCATCCAATATCCTATTTCACAGAATGACTTTAAATTGAGCTCTTTAACTAATCGGTTCAAAAATCCTTGTGCAGCAATCATATTTTTATTTGTAATTTTTAATTATTTCTCTGCCGCCAATTAAGCTTGAGCTTGATGGTCCAGCTCCTTCTGCTCCAGCATTAACATCGAGAATAGAATCTTTCCAAGTTTTCCACGTACTACTAATATCTGGCCGGCCCGGTCCTAAAAATAAATCCCAGTGATAATATTTTTCTTCTGATATGTGTTTAATAATAGTATTATTTGTATCGTCGTGTGTATACTTTTTTAACCAATGCGGCGTGGATTGATGCCCTCCAGGCACATTAAGAGGAGATTTCCAAGTTTGGTCGTACGATCCTTCATGGCCTTCATATATACTTAAATCAGCTATTTTCATTCTCCATACCCAATCTCTGTCTTCCCACCCTCCGTTAATAAATCTTTCATCTTGCCATCCTATTTTTCTTACTAATTCTTTTGAATGAGCACTAAATCCAATACCCCACAGCGCTGTCCATGCATACCCGTTCTCTAAATGACCTAACATTTTTTCCACTTCTTCAGGTTTTGGAAAAGTTCTATCATTTATAAAAAAAATAAATTCTGTTGGAGAAGTTGCTATAGAATGATTTAACATCTGTGAATATGATGGATAAATACTCGGGTGTCTATCTATTCTATTATTCCAAAAAACTTTATATTTTTCGGTTAACGGTTTAAGCATTTCAATTTGGTTATCAACAACCTCTTTACTGCAACCGCAATGTAAGCATATTGTAAATTCTTCTATTTTCATATTGGGTATTTTTGAGTATACTCATCAAACCGCCATGGTTGACCGCCTGCAAAGTGTCTAAAGATAGTTTTATCTAAAGTAGTTTGATTAATATCATAGGTGTTTGGTTTACCTGTTTTATGATCTCCAGTTTCGTCATAAAGCTGCGTAACGTTCCATTCGGTGGGTAATACGTTTACGTTTTCTTTAAGTTCGTCTAGAGAAAAAATTGTATATTCTGTTGGGTATGAATGGAACCCTAAGTTATCTAAATCATAAAATGACTCCCAGCTGTGAGGTTTAATACCAGCACAGGTATAGTACGTTTGTTGATCTGCAAGATGCCACTTACCCTTTGTATTATTATGCTCATTAAAAAATTCGTATTGACTTACCTTAAGCCATCTCTCTCTATCAATAATAGCATCAATAAGTCTACGCGAAAACTCGTTTATTTTTAGTGCAAAAAAGCCAAAACAATGTGTGTTCCCTGAATCGATTGCATATGAAAACCCCTTTTCTGGTTCAAAATGCTGATCCATTTCTTTAATAAAAACATCAGCATCAAAATTATACAAAATATCACCATCATTTAGTTTTCCTTCATTCAAAAGCCGTTTAAATAATAACCATCGATTAAAATGCATATTTTCACGTACATCAAACTCTGGATGTAATATTTGTATTTTAAAATTATCATTATTAAGTTCTACAAATTTCATTCCATGCATTTCTGCATATTTTGCAAAACGTGGTCGAATAAATTGCTCATATAATGTTTGTCTATGATCACTATAGAGTGCAAATGTTGTTAGAAACTTTTTCATAAGCTGTACATGTAGTTTTTCTTGTCACCTTGGAAGTGTAATCCGAAGAATTGAACTAACTCATCGTTATAATTAGTACCAAATATTTGGTTTTCAATCTTGCGTAATCTTTTTATACCTCCTTTCATTTCATATTCATCAGGTATATTATTTTGTGGCATGCCAATGCCTCTATCGAAAGCACCGCCATTAATGCTATATAAATTTTTACTGCCTTTATACCAATGATACATTACTGTCATATCACATATACCACCACCAGTTTTTGTTTCCATATGCCATTCCCATTTAGGTAAAAGAATGTCAATATTATTTGTATAGACGTCAATAATGTAGTTACAAAAATCTTCTAAACCATTTTTTGTCCATATTGAAAAATGCGCACAGGTGACATCTTCGAATTTGTCTTGCTGCTCTGGTCTGCATGCTACACATTTTTCTTTATCTAATATACTTTCAAAGTCTAGAGGCACTAAAAAGACTGCATCTGAATCGCAATACAAAAATTTATCAATATTATTTTCTTTTACATATTCTAGTATTTTAAAAAAGCGAATAAAGCATAATCGCTCAAACATATCTGCGTTATAACACATATGCTTATATACATTATTAAACTCCGGGCAGTCAGTACCTTTAATAACAATTAAATCTTTAAATATTTTTTTGTTAAGCTCTAAGCTTTTTTCTAGATACGGTACAGTGTTGGGTTGGTAATAAAATAATGGGAGATCACTTTTCATCTTGTAAATGTCTTAATATGTTTCTACTAAATCCTTCCATGCTAAAATATTCTCTGTATATTTCTTTACCGTTTTCAAGCATTTTTTCTTTTTGCTCTTTTGTATACGATTGTAACTTACTTTTGAGATTGGGTATGTCTTTTTCCTCTACTAAAACACTAAACTCTGTCCAATCTATATATTTTTTAAATGGTAACCATTCTTCATCATATACAACAACAGGAATTGAACCTAATTGCATTACTTCATAAAGTCTAAAGCTGTTTTTTCCATACCCTCTCGGAGCTAAACAAAATTCCGAACGTTGAGATATGTTAATAAACTCTTTAAAGTTATCTTGCGGTACTTCAGCTGTCCAGTAACGTGGTTTAGAAAAATAAAAATCCGGATCGTTAGCATAAGTTTGATATAATGTTACTCGGCCTCGGGCATTATTTGAAATAGAACCAACAAACGAACAAAAAATATCTTTTTCTCGTGACTTAATAAGTTGTTTTTTGAGAGGAGAACAAATTAAAGGCAGTGGTATGCCATTTCTATTACCACCAGCCTCGAAGCTTAAAGTGCCTGGCGGTAATATTTCATTTACAGCGTCATCATGTTGGGACACAGTAAAATATTTTTTATCTTTCGGTAGATAATTTAAATAAGGTTGTAATAACTCTTTATTTTTACTGGTTAGATATACATTTGTCCAAAAAATCGGTATAAGAGTAAATCCAGTCTTATCAAATTCGCTTTTATTTTTAATATAGTATTTATAAAAGTACTCTTCCATATAATCACCTTTATGATAAGGTGGATATGTTGGATAATCTGCAGATACTCTTAGATTTTTAAAATCAACTTTCATGTTAATAATTTCTCTGCATTACCCATATGGGAGATTGATATGTTTTTACTACGGTATTAATTCTTAAATCATGCTTCGCGCTAAATTCTTCGTTACAAGGGTATTGATGATACACACCGGTGTGTGCAACTTCAAACTTAATCCTTTTCTCTTGATCAGGATGTGCAGAGACTGGTTTATTTTCAAAACAACCACCAGTCCTTGCACTATATGGTAAATGTGATTCATGAATAACATACCCACTTGTAAAATCGGTTCCAAATGGTCTTGAATACATTCCTAAGACAGAAGCACTACATTCACAATCTTCTACAATAAAAATGCCTCCCGGTTTAAGCTTGTGTAATGAATGCGTTGCAAAATGAATATTTGCATGTAGCTCATGTAAACCGTCTTCAATAATCAAATCAAATTTTATATCCTTTAATTCTTTATTATTCCATAAAGAATTAATACTTTTTGGGCATGTTTGATCACATTGAAACGTTTTAATATTTGGGTGTTCAATTTTAATAGTATCATCTATATCTGCGCCATATATATTTCCATGCTTATATGTCTTTTCTTTAATTGTTGGATTTAAAAAATCATTTATAGCAAGTAAGCTACCGCCGGCCGCCCCATTCGAGCCGCCTCCTACAAATTGGTTATTTTTTGACCCTAACCCTAATTCAAAATAATTAATTATTCTCTTTTCACCTATAAGTTTTTTAAGTATTTGAAAATAAAAATTCGAATAATTATGATTACTACCTCGCGGGCCTCCAAATTTTTTATCACTACCGTAGTTTTTAAATAAAGAGCATAGAGGTGTATCTTTTATTGCTTCTATACTACCATCCAACCAATTGTTGCATATGTCTTCTAGTTTTATCATTTTTTAACTCGCTCCTTTACTATATCTAAAATTTTATACTTATCATCTTTGGTTCGTGTCCAGTTACCGTGGTGTATAAAAATATTATTTGGAATTGGAAATTTATCGTCCGTATTAACCCAATGACCCTTTAAACCGCCTTTACCGTCAGGTTGTCCAGCAATATGACCAAAGGTAAAATATTCGTTAGGCAACATACTCCATTTAACTTGTATTGCAGGAAAGTTTTGCAGATTTCTTAACAAATAATTGGTGGTTCTTTGTTCTTCTTCAAATTTTTCTAAGTTACCGCGCACAGTATTAAAGAAGGCACGTGTCTTTTTATTGTTTTTTACGGCAAAAAAACCTGTATTTACGCCGCCTGGACCATCGTTTTGAAAGACCATATCGACTGTTTCTATACGCTTAATAATGTCATCATAAAAATCTCTATAAATTACAATATCCGGGTCGATAAACATAAAGATTTCATCCTCACCGCACTCTTTTAGCTTTTCATAAAAGCAATTTGCCTTATAATACATAGTACCATGCCATCCATCAGTGCCAAACTCTGCAGTTTCACATAGTTGTGGTCTATGAAGTATAGTAAGCTCTATATTTTCATTATGTTTAAACGAATCTAGTAAGTATTCATAAAGAAACTTCTTATGAGACGGTGTAAACAGTGTATATGCTTTAATTTTCATGTCGGAATAATTGGTTTTCTAGTTCAATTTCGTTAGCTAGTGGTGTCCACCACAGTACTTCTCCTGCAGAAGGCCTTTTAAGTAATACATTTTGTACAAAATGCCACCATTTACCCATTTCTGGTGTTGTGCTAGCAATTTTTTCATTATGCGTCTTATATCTATCGTTACCTTCCATAGACTCAGAGCTATGTTCTGGGTGAAAAATGACAGGGGGTTGTTTGTTTAGTATTTTAAAATTACTGTTTAGAACACTTTTAATAAAATATACAGTATCCCAGTAAGGTTTACCTAGATACATATCTGGAAATAGGCGGTTATTGGTAAGCCACCATGATTTTTTAAAGGCAAACAGGTCAAATCCATGTACACTATATGATTGAAGCTTGAGATCTTCATTTAAACTATCTAAACTATGTAAATGTACTCTAGAAGTTGGATATGACTCAACGTCTTTTTCTATTTGCTTAAAGAAAGAAGCGTTTAATACAATATCGTTGTTTAAAAATACAATAAGTTCATTATCTGTTTTAGCTAACTCATCAATTATTTTATTTACATATGGGTATCTACCATCTTGCTGTAACTTTAAAGTCTTAAATCCATCAAAAACAATATCATCTTGATCGTGTATAACATTATATAAAGTAACGTCAGGATTTTTATCTCGGCACCTGCGTAATGACTCTAAACATAAAGTTTCTCTTTTCTCTAAGTCAGCTTCCTGCTTAAAACTATTGATACCAATTGCAATTTTCATTTAATCTTTTCTATAACTTGCTGTTTGGTTAAATTAGGTATACCCTGTACAGCTGTACCGTGTTTTTTTATAAACATATCATACTCCTTACCTAATTTTTTATCTCTTTCACCACCAGCATTAATTCTTGACTCCGTTTCCGGATGATTCATAATTAATTTATCAGAATCTTTTACATCAGGAAACCACCAAAAGCTTGGAATATGGTTTGCTTGTGCTATTCTATGTACATTTTCTACATCAAAGATATATCTAAACTTATTATCATATAACCCGGTGTCTTCAATACACTTTTTTGTTTTAAATGTAAATTCATTACACATATGTGGGTATAAATTAACAGTAACGTCTTTTGAGTACTGTAATTCTAGTTTAGGTGTCCTGTTACCCGGTTCTCCCGATTCCCATGACGTACTTACAAAGCAAAAATAACCAAACTTACTGAGTTCAGCTGCTTCAATGTATTTATCAAAGATATTTGGATCCTTAATTACCATATCATCCTCTAATGTGATATAATAATCCATGTCTCTTTCCATTAAGAACCTCAAACAATCATTTCTACAAACAGAAGGGTAATAATTTTTACTATGCTGGATCCAATGAGCATCTTTATACTTGTTTTTATATTCTTTACCTCCATTAACAACAACTAGTTCATCTATACGATCCAAAGGTAATGAATCATAGAGATCTTTAAAATAATGTTCAGCATTATACGTTGTAACTCCTACACCGATCTTCATAGCGATTTAAAATAACTAATAACCTTATCAATATCATCGTATTCCTGATAAGGATTTGTCACATCTATTTTATACTTACTTTTAAATCTTTCTACTCCTTTCCGAAAATTTTCCATCCAATTACCAGTGCGAATTTTTGACTTATCATGATTATAATCCTGGTCTTCAATATAATCATTACTATTTTCTAAATCAATAAACCATCTAAACGGTGGGTGGTAGTTTTTCGTTATTGCATGCATAGTATGATCAACATGTTCCATCGCGTTAATATACTTTTCATCAAATAACCCAATATCTTCTAATACTGATCTGTGGTAATAGGAGCATGCTCCATATATGTTAAAATATAGCGATACTTTAGTACCTTTAATATCAATAATTTTACGAGGATTAGGTTTATTGTTTATTTTATTATCTTGACCGTGTAAACAATAATTAAAATGTTTAACTTTTGTTTTTTTACTAGTATCTATATATGCTTGAAATGCATTTTCTTTAAAAACAACATCATCCTCTACTAAAAAAATATGCTCACATTCGTCATCAAGTAAATGTTTTAGTGCTCTATTTTTTGCACGACCTACGCCCTCTTTACCTGTTGTCTGTATAATAGGTGCCCGGGCATCAAAAAGAGGCCCCTTCCCGTCGTTAATAACAACCATTCTATCATACCACTCTTCCCTAATAGACTCTCTACACTTTTTAAAAAAGTCAGGTCTATCACATGTGATAATTCCTATACCAACACTTTCTATCATACATTATAAACCAAATTTACGGAACAGTTCTTTTTCTTTTTCTTCGTCATCTAACGCGGCCTTCTGCTGCTGAACCAATCTTTCAAGTTGATTGATATCATTAAAGATAGACACATCTTCACCATACATTTCACCTTCTGGAGTAACGTATTCGCTAATAAGATCAATCCGCTGCTGACCTTCATGAGGTAATTCTATAATACAGGGGGAATCACCTTTCGGATAAAATATATCTGCTTCTGGGTTTTCGGTATACTGTCTATACAAAGAATAAAAAATATTATCAACCTCTTTAATAAAGTCTACATCTGTGTCTCTAACTCCATCATCTTCTACACTTTGCTTTTCATCAAATCTGCAGAGAAAAATTATATCTAAGAACCTTAATGACTCTCTCATTAAGGATATTTGTGATGTAACAAAATCTTTATCAAAGCCTTCAATACCCTTTTCGTGACACCACATTGTATAAACAATATTATCTAATGGGCAGCGATCATAAACAACTTTAGCTCCTTTTTCATGCTCTTGAACTTGATTAATAAAAAAGTCTAGAATTTTTTTCTGCGTTTCAACAGTAGTGTTGGAAGAATGTGCTAAGTCTTCTTCAATTAAAAGATCTCTATAAGACTTTTCCG
>CEOH01010361.1_pt1 | contig 10534 bp, 8 predicted proteins | sample 530311 | NCBI WGS metagenome assembly CEOH01 (sample SAMEA2619923, study PRJEB7988) | marine metagenome | biome: marine biome (ENVO:00000447); feature: deep chlorophyll maximum layer (ENVO:xxxxxxxx); material: "saline water (ENVO:00002010), including plankton (ENVO:xxxxxxxx)" | depth 60 m
TACCAAGAAGCCCACCAATGGTTTTCATTCCGGGTATCTTTTGCGTCATTCTACCTAATCTGCCAGACATCCCCTTTCCGCGTTTAACGCCGCCTTTTTTTGTTCTTGTTCCTCTACCAAACTCCGTTAGACTGTCTGTGAACCTATCAAACATGCCACCGATAGCACCACCCTTTGTTGATTTCGCTCCGGTTGTTGGGTCAATTTGTGCTTCCCCAAAGATACGTTTCTTCATCCCTTGAACATACTTGTTTCTCGCAAGCCACTCTAGTTTCAGTGCCTTTATTATTCTTCTACTCGCCTCTGACGCTCCTTTAAGTCCACCGCCGAGTTCTTGCAACGCCCGATTTACCGGGTCTGTATCAAGAGTGGCTTTACCAGACATGCCGGTCTTTCCAGTATAACCTTTATCATCTCTAAGCCTAAAGCCTAAAGATTTACCCTTCTTCTTGGTGAGATGCTCCTCCCTAAATCCCTTCCCGCTGGTTATAAATTCTCCTTTATCATCTTTCTTGCGGAAGATAGGCTTGCCTTCTTTGTCTTCTTTACCTGTTTTAAATACCTGATCGCCGCCTTTGGTTTCATACTCTGCCTCAAACTGTTCTTTGCTATGAACACCTTTAGTGCCAGCAACAAAGTTGTCAAGTGCGGAGACAGCCCCGTTGGTAACCTTCTTTAAGCTACCCATGGGGTCTTTTAATGCTTCCATAACCCCTTTAAAAGTCACAGTCTTGCCGGTCAGCTTCGACCAAATCATGGTAGCACCAATGATCGCTACCGTATATTTAGTAAGGACATCTGTTACCCTACCAAAAGCGTTGCGAGTACCGTCTGCGGAAGTTCCCAGCTCTTGCAGTTGGGAATTAACCATAGCAAAGGCAGTAAAGCCAACCATACTTCCCATGCCGCCCATCATGCCGCCAGTATTAAGCCTCTGAACTCCTACGGCTCCACCTTTATTAAATCCAGCAACACCAGATTTGTTCATTCGGTTAAGGTTCCCGTAACCTATCTTTTTAGACGCGGTCTTGTTTAAAACAAATTCACCCGGAGTCAGGAGGGCCGGGACAGTATCTCCTGAACCGCCAATACTACCGCCCCTGTTAGCAAGTTGTATTTTTACCCGCCTATCGGCTGCAATTTTATTTACTAGGGCACCCTCTCCTGATCTAGCAGTGCTCATCTGTCTTTTTGCGTCAGCGGCCCTTAGATTGTCGATAAACCCATCATCATTAGCATAGAGTTTCTTTAATCTGCCTTTTGCGGCTTTCGTAAACCGGGGGAAATCGAACCTAGTTCCACCACCGCCAACTCTTGCGTTTGTAAGTGCTCCAGTAATCCCCTCAAGCAAGTACCCCTCAACGGTCTCTTTTGCACCATCTAGGAAATTACTAAAATTATATAGTTTGCGTTCATCTGTATCTATAGGGGGGAAGTCAAGATTTTTAACAAGGTCACTATTCGCAATTTCTTCTACTCCGGACTTTAGTGCTGTTTCGGCAGCGGAGGAAATACCGGCACTAAACTTCTCTTTTATCTCTTCTTTGGGGCCACCAATTTGTCTAATACCAAATGGTCCTTTTAGGGTAACACTATATTGACCACTGTTGAAAGCGGCTTGAGCATTAGCAATTCTGTCGCCCATGTTTGATTGAGAGCTTAGTCTATTTACCTGTTTGGCTGTCATGCCAGAAACGGCATTCATTGTTGTTGCCCCAAAAGCGTAAGACAACTGAGGTCTGGTATATCTACCAGTTTTATAAGCCGCTGCTGCGGCGGCGTGGTCGCCTTGTGCCCTCGCGAGTTTCGGTGCGTTGGCATCTTTTGTAGCCCTAAACTCTCCTTCAGGTCCACCTGAACCAACCTGCTTCCCTTTCAATTGCCCCGCCGACAACCCTTTCATCATTCTGGCTATTTTAGGATGTAAATGTTCTTTGCTAGCAGAGGATATTTTCTTTCCCCTAGTCCCGTGTATGTCCCCCTCGTCTAAAATTGAGAAAGCACCGAAGTTGTCATTGTTTATAACTTGAAGCGGTATTACTCCACCTGCACCGAACCTATTCTCATTCATAGCGGCGAGGGTGTTAGCACCCATCTTGTTGACGCTACTCTTACGTATTACAAACTCTCCCGGCTGAAGCATCGCCGGAACAGTGTCTCTGTTACCTTGACCGGGAACCATACCACCCCTAGCAAAGGCGAGAATTTTGCCCCCTTGATTTTTACCAGAAGCACCTCTTAAAGCACCCCCAACACCGGCTGCAAAACCTCCAAGACCCTTAGCTATCTTGAACGCAGCAAGACCGGCAATGAGAGGAAGCAAAGGTTTGATAGCATCAGCAACTTTTATTAAAGCAGACGCTAAATTAAGAGTAGTTTTTACCAGAGCTTGAAAAGTTGAGGTATTAGCGATACCTTGAATGAGTTCTTGAAACTCCTGTTTAACTTTCATTATTTGGCGTGCTAAAGCTTGTTGTGCAGTAGCAGCGTCTTCTGCAAGAGAGCTTCCACCCTCAACAGCGGCCTGTCTAGCCCTTTCTGCCAACTCATATTCTTTAAGAAGTGGTATAACTTTACCAATTTGCCTAAAGCCAGCAATTTCTTCAGCAATCCTGATAAAGGTTATATCACCTTGCTCTAGACCACCTATGGCAGCGTTTAATCTCTTTACAGCCTCCATCGGGCCTACAAATCTGCCCTCTAGGTCTGTTAGCTCCACGCCATACTGCCTCAAAAACTCTATTGTTTTTGGACGTTGAATACGTGTAAGAATGGTTCTAAGACCAGTAGAAATAGATTCTGCACTCTCACGAGTTGTAGCACGAATAGAAGTAAAGAGACCTAAAAACTCTTCTAGGGTACCACCGGCTTCTTTAAAGACACCACCAGTACGGCGAATAGCACCGATAAGGTCGCCAGACTCAACAGCAAATTGGCCAGCAACAGCATTAATAGAACCAAGCTGGCTTTCTAACGCTCCAACGCCTTGGCCAAACTGTGCCAAAATAGCAATAGCACCTTCAGCGGTCTTATTGATATCTTCAAAGGTCGGGGCTAATGTAGTCTTCGCCAGTGCTGCCAGAGCAACATCTAAGTCTCTCGCCTTTATACCAGCCTGAGAAAGTATTCTGGTAGTAGAGAGAAGCTCTTTTGAGCTAACGCCCAGACTTGTTGAAAGAGTCCATACGGTTCTTTCAAGACCCTTCAATTGCTTAATGGTTTTCCCAGTAACCTGAGCAATTTTAACCATCTCTTGCTGGAAATCTATTGCTTCTTCAACAGCATTTGCTAATGTATTAGTAAATAAACTTACGGCCCTACTAGCTACTGTAAATGCAGCAAAACGCTTAAAAGCTAGACCAAAAGTCCTACCCATATTTTGGGCGGACTTTGAAGCCTGCTTTGTGGCGGCGGTTACTTGGTTTATTTGCTTCTTAGCTTTAGCCGCACCCTGTGCCTGAACAGGAATATTTACTCCAGATAAATTCTGACGTAATTGATTTACTACCTGTCTGGTGTTAGTGGGTGCTTGTAGCTGTAGCTGTGCAGTCAGTACAAATTTTGACATTTTTTCTCTCTAAATTTTGACTACACTATCCAAATCTTTCCGTTGTTTAATCTGTGGTTTCTGTTGTCGCTTCTATCTCTTCTTTTGCTGTATTTTTAGTGGTCGTCTTTTTGGTAGTTCTTCTTTTTCTGGGTTTAGGTTTAGGCTTTTCTTTAACAAGAAGGTCGTTCTCGTACTCAACCATTTCGTACAAGCCCTCATCTGTAATGCTGTTTCCCTCGTTATCTACTCTTTCTCCGTCCTCGTTAATGAATTGGCCAAGCTCATTTATTCTATTCCCCTCAAAATCTATTAAGTCTCCCGTATTTGGATCTATTAGCTGATTATTTTCATCAACCAACTCAAACTTTTTAAGGAATTTGTTCTCAGGTAAATTCTCTTCGAAATCACTATCAAGATTATACACCATATGTGCCAATAATTGTGCGGCAGCAATTGCTACTGAAGTAGAGCCCCTATTGTTATAGTCCTCATATGAATCAAACAGTCTTTCGTTTGTCTCAGTGTTAAAACTACAAACATATACTAAATAATCAAATCTAGCGTTGTCTGCTAGGGACTCTGCGGTGTTTTCATCCATTGAAAGCCGCTCACTTATAAGGTCTCTTAATTCAAACCTCTTTTGTTTCATCTCTAGGGCTAAACGTCTACCATCTGAAAGCTTCGGCTTACTTTTCCCGTTGCCTATGTATAATTCCTTTTCAAGATCTAAAATTTCATTAGTTAATTTTGTCTCTTGAGTGGCCTTTGAGTCATCCCACAAACCTCTATCTCTCATCACCTGATCAACCTCAGCTTTGGTCATTACCCCTTCTTTAAAGGCTTTGTTCCAAGCTTTTGCACGATAAATATCAGCTTCTTTGAGTTCTTTATTTGTAGGTTTTCTAACTCCGACTGTTATAGTAGAGCCGTCTTCTGCTATTACTAATTGCGTATTATCACTCATCTTCCGTTCCTCCATTGTTCTTCACTGGAATATCCATGGAATATCTCATCCATTTTATCTCATACTGGTTTAGTTCTGCATCCACATTCCTAGCCTGTGTGTTTCCTTTATCTAGAATCTCAGATCTCACTTTCTGAAATGTTTCATACATAAATTTTTTCTCGGTAGTCATCTCAGAATCGTCTGCTAGCCAAAGAAAAGAAAAGTGATCCTCTATAGAGGAAATGGCACCAATCATAGTGGTTTCTACTTTTTTCTTCAGTATTTTAGATAGCCTCTCTTTTGAGTCATATCTAAATTTCTCAGTTCTAACTTCTTTATATTCTGATTTTTTCCGAATGAGTTTGTCAAAATTCTCCATTGTTACCTCCTAAATTTTCCTTTGTACATTTCATTTGACTGTGCTCTTAGTCTCAATTGCTGGTCTTGGAAATCAAGATCTTTTGCTTCTCCTTGACGTTCCAAAACCGCTGCTCTTTTTCTTTTAATTTGTTGGGCGTTTATGTTATTTGATTTATTAATTCTGTCAGCATCCTTTTGGCTGTGTGCCATTACAAATATTTCGTCAGAACTAGCTATCTTAGGGTTGCTAGTACTTTGTTCTATTTCTGCCTGCACTTTTTCTTGATCCCTTTTCTTTTTCTGTAAAATAAACCACCCATCCAACATGTCGTCGTCTTGAATGACATCTTCAGATGGACAATCCATAGATTCGTGAACACTGTCATACATCCTAGACCAAACAATAACGTTTTTTTGGTCTGTCGTTAGCTGTCTACCTTTGTAGTTAAAAAACTCAAAAGTGTTACTATCTTTAAGTACCCAAGTGCTATGCCAAGGCTCTGTTCTTGCGATCTCTCTGGCTGATGACTCTGACAAAACCTGTAACCCAAACAGTCTTACTATGTGAGTTACGTCCACGTCTTTAAAGTCGTATGGCTCGCCGGAATCAGCGTACACACAAGACAGCTCCATGATTTTTTCCACTTTTTTTACTTGTGCAATCCCCTCGCAAGATTTATCATAGTTGGCCATTTTTTTTGACAACTGCTGATCTAACTGCTCTTTTCCAGCCTTTAGGTATGTTCTGATTCTTTCTACTAAGTCCTCCTTGTTTTTATTTTGAAATAATTCGACCTTTAATCTGTCGATGTCTTTTTCGAGTCCCTTTATTCTTTCCTCGTCCTCTTCTGACCAGAGCCCTCTTTCTTTCATGGACTCTAGTAAATCTTCGTGTGTTAGAAAACCGTCTTTTTCCGCTTGTCTATATGTCGCAACGTAACACTGCTGAACGTCTAATTCTTGCTCTAATGTTAATGGTACGATTTTTAGGTCTAGCTCTCCAAGCTTTATCTTGTATATTCCGCTTCTTATTCTAGCTACAAAATACTCCCGCTCATGCTGTTTCATAACGTAACCTCATGGCGGGAGTAGTTTTATTTTGCATAAATTTCCTTCCTGAATCGTAGCTCCACTTGCCTGTCCTAATATTTAGCTATCGCAAAAGCTACGATTAAAATCCACCAATGGACAATCACTCCATCGGACCATTAAGTTACATCTTATACGATGTCATCAGGGAACGGCATACCGTTTCCATCATTTGAGTACTTACGTTTTGCAGTACCAAGCAGGGTTTCCTTGAGTGCATTAAATCCAATGTAGCCATTTCTACGATTCTGAACATCCAAAGTGTTAAAGTTTTGGTAACTGTAAGTACATGAGGCATTTCCTCCACCGGCATCTCCCCCTCCATAGCTGACACTAGAGAGTCTGTTTTTCTCGCCAAGGTCGAGGCCTAAACCGTTTCTGGTGTAGAAGAAAATACATTCGTTTTGAGTGTTATTCCCTGAGTCGATAGTGCCAAAGAGTGTTGCGTCACCGTCTTCACGGGCTTCTACAAGATCGCCAGAAGTTGTTACAACTTCAATATCACAGCTAACTTCAATCGGATATGCAGCCGGGCGAGCGTAAGGCGTTTTTCTACCAAGCTCAAAGATGTCTTCACGAGAAAAGTCAGTGCTAACGCTAACACTCTGTGCATGAATTTTACCAATACCATTTCCATAGCCACTACCCGTGACACCCTCAATGCTGGCAGGGAAAATGCATCCAGAAATGATTACGTCTTCTTTCTGAGTAACACCACCGGAGGGGTTGGTCGCATCACCCATGCCAAGGGGTGCATCAGTTCCGTCAAAATTCGCCACGGAACCGGTTAGCATTTTTCCGCTTCTATTTTTATACCACTGCTTGTTGTTTCCAACCAAGGTGACAGATTCAGTAGAGCTTCCGTCTGAATTGAGGCTATAAGAGATACTGCTGATATACATGCCGGACATGTAAACTTCCATATCCGCCGAGCCACCACCTTCTTTAATGAAGTTGTTTTCTTCTGGGAAAATACCAAGTCTTACATCGCATCGTTGTTTTGATCTGTTTACAAGGCCGCTAGAAATCGGTGGCGTTCCATTGTTGATACCTTCACTAGCCAAGTGATAAATCAACGGATAGCCGTCGAGAACCTTTTCTAAGGTTACTTCAACATCGGGCGTACCTTCTATGTTCTCATAAATTTCAATCTGTCCCAGCTCAAATGCCTGTTCAAGATTAAAGTTAGTTGTTACTCCAACGCTCTGGAGGCCGTGAATCATCTCGCCAGTCGCGACATTGGAGTCACGGTACCCCTCCTTCTGGATGGATACACCTTGACAGGCGTAAAAAATTCTATCATTTGCTGTAGGCATTATTTCTCTCCTTTAAGTTTGTAAAGAGGTTTTCTATAGATTTATACACGAAAATCACTAAATATTCGTTTTAACTCCTTCAGTGGTCATCCTAACAACTCCCCCAAAAACCGTGGTATTATGCATAATCATTTCCTGAACCGTGGTTTTCGTGAGTTTAAGCTTGCCTCCGTTATATTGGTCTATCAAATCTGGGTATCTTAATGCACCCGCGACTGGTGTACCCCTGTAATCTAAGGGAAAATCTTGATTTACATTGATCTTATTACTATTAAATAAGTGTATTGTTTTATCGTTTTGCAACGAAATAACATCAACTAGCTTGTTTCTCGTAACTTCATCCTCCGCTATACAGTGGAATAAAACGTCAGTAAAGACCCACTGACCGCCCCCTAATTGATACCCCTTAAAGGATCTATTGGGGACAATTTCTATGGCCACCAATGGTAATTGTGCCCTGCTTTCAGGCGGTATATTCCAGTTGCCGTCATCAGAATCCAAAAAACTAGCCGTTGGTTCTAAGGTTCTAGATTGAAGCTCTTTGTACCAAGGCATGTTGTTTGCATATAACACGTTAATATACTTGTAACTATGCTCTGCTTTTACAACAGATCCTGTTGGTATAGGGTTGTCGAATACCACCCTTCCGTTAAAATAATCTACATGGTAAGCATATGTACCTACTGTATCTGTGGAGTAAAACGATCCATCAATATAAATTCCAGAAATTCCGGGGTTATTATTGTCGTCTCCCACAATAGGTGAGTCAAAGCCGTTAACTGATATTCCGCTCTGCCAAACCCAATTTTTTCTAAACCCTTCCCATACTTGTCCTGCTGTGTACGAATCATTAGAGGACATCCTTAATCGGCTCATATCCTCCCCGTTAGGCGAAGTCTCGTTAGCCGCTACATTGAAATAATTGCCCTTTTCTAAAAGTGCCCAGTCAAAGTACTCTATAATGCCATCTTGAATATCATTATTCAAAGTGGAATCAAATATACCGCTTATTCCTTTGAGTGGTGAAAATGTAGCGTTAACCATTATATCAGCCTTTTAAGAACTTCTTCTATTTCTTTCTGGGTACCTTCAAACGCCCTTGTTATAAAGTTGTTCGTGGGTGTTCCTGAAAACTCAGGTGGAACCCTCCATGCTCCCCCGATATTCATTTCACCTCCACCAGACCTACCAGTCGGACCACCAATATATGAATACCCGGTAATTATTATTGTGTCCCCTCTTGTTATCAGCCAGTCAAGCCAATGTAAATCAGCCCCTTTTTCTGTTACAACATGGCCGCTATTAATTGATAATAAATTTAAAAAATTAGTTTCTTGAAAATTGAATTCTATGGTTCCTTTTAGTCTTCTGTTAATGGGCTTAATTTTCACCTGCAAACTATCTACTACCGCAGATATTATTGATTCAGTGGCTATGTCAGCCTGTGTTGGTGTTAAACCAAAGTGTGCAGCTAAAGATCCTATCCCACCATTTGAGCGTAAACTTCTAATTTCGGGCTGTCTGGAGACCCATTTGCTGACTTTCGACTTTAAAAGCGTTGTTGCTTTTGCTTTATTTTTAGAAATGCTTTTGTTAAGTTGTTCCGCTATACTCTCGTATATTTTTTTTCTTATGGCTACGTCTGTGTCTAATAATTTTATAGATATGTTGGCGTTATTAAGCATTACGAAGCTCTTTCCCAAAAACATCCAAAGTATCTGTTTTGTTTCAATCCCATTGGAAATGGTTCACCATGCTTGATAAATCTCATCTCTCTTAAAGAGGAAATATCTTTGTGTATAATAAGCTCTTTAGCTCTCATTATCTTGTCTAAATCAGTGGCGTAGAAAATTGTTTGGACTGACCCCTCTGGGATCACCATATCTCCACCAACCTTTGTCCAGCTTTTGCTGTCCCAATAAACTTTAATCTTTATATCCTCTGTTTTCTCAACTTCTTTAATCGTTTTGTTTTGCCTCTTGTACTGAGGTTGGGGTCTCCTGTGTGCATTTATAGACTTGTTCTCAGGTATGTTATCGTAGGTGTTAGATATCACTTCTACTTTTTCTATATATACCAACTGACAAGTAACCCCAAAAATATTAAACGTGGAGTCTACTACGTCGTAATACTTATCAAAAACGCTATCTGGAATATTAATTGGCATGGTTATACCTATGGTTAGCTAGCACTATCACCAGTGTAATATCTCACGTCGTCGAATCGACCGTCGTATCGAGTTCGCATAGTGCCAGAAGGAACGAAACTATTAACTTCAGGTAAGCCACTAGCCGCTGTCCCCGTCTCAAACACTAAAGTGATGATTCCGCCATTTTTAATGGGTTCACCATCTCTTGCTGCTTTTACTATCTCGTCAGGCATTTTCTGTCTCCATTATAAAAATTACTTGGTTAGGTTTCCGTTAATCGGCACTCATGTTAATCTTGTACCAATTCCCAGCCGCGTTGCATATGAGAAGGCGTCTGGTTGATCCATCATCGTAAAATATCATAGTTCCGGGATTTTTCTGAACGGTTGTTGTTTTTCCGGCAATTCGATATTCGCCAGCACTAGTCCTTTCATCGCAGATAAAGATTTGGTTAATCCCCTGCTCGTTAACAATGGTTGCTTCGTTGTTAGACAGATTGGCGGGCATTTCGGCTTTTAACATTGGCACCGCCATTCCAGCAGCAGATCTTCTCAGCTTTAAGTTTACGTGAGAGTCCTGATCAGGTTTAATCGACAAGGTTGCTTCTTGTAAAGCTGAAAGACTGGTGGGGAAGTCCCCGACCTGAAGATATCTTTGTTTGCTCATGCTTACATGATCGCTGTAACCGTGCATCAATGCTGCTATACTTACAATGTTATCTTGCCAATCGGAACACCATGACTGGGCATTTGTTAAAGTCATACGTGGTTCTATAATACAGTTATAGCTTCCGGGTGCTCTAACACTGTTGGTCGGAGAACCAACACCATCACCTATAAGTATGGAGTAGTCCACTCTTTGAGAAGAATAGTCTGTTCCATTAAGCGTAGCTTGATCGAACACATACGGGTTGTCACCCCTCCAAGAACCGTAACCAATGACGGTACTATGATATAAACCGCTGGAATTAGCACCTGCAAGCTCACCGATTATAATGGAGTGATCAACACCAGCGGTTGGTCCGAAGCCGGTTGAGCCAGTTTTAAAAGTTGTGGTATATCCATAACCAGCATGATCACCCATAATTATTGAATTATCCGAAGTAGTTAAGCGGCTACCGGCTT
>CEOH01004073.1_pt1 | contig 10530 bp, 13 predicted proteins | sample 530311 | NCBI WGS metagenome assembly CEOH01 (sample SAMEA2619923, study PRJEB7988) | marine metagenome | biome: marine biome (ENVO:00000447); feature: deep chlorophyll maximum layer (ENVO:xxxxxxxx); material: "saline water (ENVO:00002010), including plankton (ENVO:xxxxxxxx)" | depth 60 m
ATCAGTACTCTGAATTGATTCGACAATTTCATTTTTTTGCCGCTCATTCAAGGAGCCATTAGACAGAACTTTATTAGTGTATAAAAGCTTTGCATTAATGAGATTCATCTCATCAAATTTGGTTTTAAGACTTTCAACCGCCTCGTATAAGGCTTCATTTTCGTTTGTAAGTCTTGCGTTCTCTTTTTGTTCTTTTTTAAGGGTGTTTTCAGCCTTTTGTAAATTGACCTCTAAAACTTTTTGAGTCTCTTTATGCTCTTTTGTCAACTCTAGCTCCATTTCAGCAATAGCACTTGCTAAAAGATCAAGAGCGGCCTCCTCATCTAACACCTTTGTTCCACGATTCATCCAACCGGCTGGCGTGGCTTCAAAATCTAATTTCATCTTTTCTTCAATAACTTCTTCTTCCACTTCTTTATTTTCTTCCTCGTTTAAAGAAGCTTGCTCGTTTTCTAATTCTTCTGATACGAGCTTGTCTATTTCCTCATCAGAAACAGCGACCTCATCAGAGACGTTTGATTCTGCAACAATTTTTTCTAAATCGATTTCAATAACTTGGTCTTCCTCTAGTTCAAAATTATTACTGTCAGACAAGTCGCCAAAGGCATAAGCTTTACCGTCATACTCATCTAATTGGGCCTCAACGATGGACTTGTCGTCTTTATCCTCTGGGGCTACAGTATCTTCACCGTAACTCTCACCTTTTACTTCATCTTGCTCTAAAAGCGTCTCAATTGTATCTTTAATTTGACCTGAATACTTGGCTAAAACCGCCTGTTCGGCGCTTTGAATGGCCGCCTCTCTGAGGGCTTTTGCATCAACTATTGCTTGCTCTAACATCGCTGACATAAGAATACTCCTTATTCTAACTCATAATAAATAGTAATTAAAATTTTAAAATGCTCATTAAGAAGAAAGGGCTTGTGATAGACGGGAGGATTCGCTGTCAGTTAATTTTCTTGTAATGATAAAAAGGTCTGAAATATGCCCATTTAAAGGGAGTGAAGCACCGGTGCCTCTTGCTCCAATATAGGCTTGATCTGTTCTGTCAAAATCATAATCAGCATCATTTGTTAAATCGCTGGCTCCAGCGGCAGTCAAGGATTCCCCATTTAAATGCTGGGTTAAAGCATCTGGAGTGGCTTCTGTATCGTGGGTAGTAACATAAACATATTCTGTATTAGAAGTAGTCGCTAAAGTGCTTAAGAAAAAGCTATCCTGTCCTCCACTTTTATCACCTATACCAGACCAAAATTTATCTCCACTGCTATCAATTGTTCCGTGGACTGCTCCACCATTAACTTCAGCATATCCTGAATCACCCAATTCCCAAACAATATTAGCCGCACCAAAAACACCCGTAATACAAAAGCGACTAACAACTGTAATTTTATCTGTGTTGGCTGGTATTAGCTGAATAGCATAGATTAAGTTCTCATTTGATTGAAATGAGTAGGCAGTTGTATTTAAAACTGAACTAAGCTCTGTGCTTGGAGGGTTTGAGCCAATAGTTGGCGATGTTCCCTCTACAACATCAATTGTTGAATTGCTCAAGTTTGAGCCAATTGTATTAGAAGTGCTCGTGGCATCAATCCAAGTAATAATATCACCACCACCAATAGCACGAATTAAAGAGCGTTTTGAACTGGCGCGATCAATGAGGCTTTGTTTACCAACAGAGCGACTTGATAAAGAGCCTTGTTTTCCACCAAAGCCGCTTCTCATTTAACCAACCCCAAGAGAACCAGACCAGTTGTTTTCCAAGCTGCCAGTAGCAATACCGGTAAGGCCGGCCGCGACAGAAGCAGAGGTCTCGGCGGATTCGCCCATTAGATAAATTCTTGCAACTCTCCACTCTCCTGTGTAGGATTCGCCGTTATCCAAGGAGAAGTAGTTAGCGTTACCACCGGGCTTGGATCCGGTAATACCAAGCGATGAAAACCCAAACCTCAAGACAGAATTGGTGCCAGTATTTGTGTTAACAACAGTAAAAAACCTAGTAACAGTTGGAAAATCAAATTGAAGTGGGCCGCTGGCGCTGTGAGGCACCCTAAAAGAAGCAGTCACAAAAGGTATGCCGCTCATTTGGTATTGGCCAACCGAGCTTAACCCCGCCCTATAATTAAAAAAAGTATCACTCATCGTTTATTCTGCTCCCGTTTTAATTTTTCTAAAACTTTTTCTCTTTTCATTTTCTCTTTTCTCTTCTTCACAGATGGTTTTATGTAATATCTTCTGTTCAGAACTTCTTTCACTATTCCTGCGTTTTTCACTTTTCTGTTAAATCTCTTTATAAGCGATTCGGCTGATTCGTTTCTGCGAGCTTTAACCTGTACATTACAACTATACATATTTTGCCTCTTATTTAATTAGATGCTTCCAGCTATTCATGCCGGGAATAGAAGAAATATCTACACCGGGATCGTTTGGATTGACGCCGGTGAGCGTGCCCGCACCTTTTGTTTCTGATTCAGGTGCAGGGGTTGTTCCCTCAAATAAGTCCACGCCCCCAAAATTGTTTTTAAGAATTTCAGTCATTTTTTTCTTATTTTCAGAAAAAGCCTTTCTTTCTTTAGGTTGTTTCTTTTGCTTAGATGCCCTTTCCATAACCCTTTCTGTCACAACATTATGTTTCGGCGTATTGGTTATAGTGGGCTGTTTTGCCTCTAGCAAATTAGCCTTTACAAAGCCGGCAGCTATTTCTGAAACTAAATTGCTAATTATGCCCTCTTCAAAGAGAACCTCTTTAACACACTCTTTTACGAGATTTTTTAGATCTTTTTTATTTGTTAACGATTTCATTAATCAACCTATTAATCCTATCTTTTTTAGTGAAAATTTTATTTTCGGGAATAGTATTTTCTGTTACTCTCATGAATGCGCCGGGAGTGGATGGGTCGCTGACTATATCAAAACAAATTAGTTGAAAGTCGTCTTGCACAATTGTCTCTCCAGATTGTTCCTTTACGGACCCAAGGCCCCTTGAGGAAATTCCAAGTTGGGCGCCACCGTCCACCAAAGATCTAAGTATGTTACCAGATGGAGTGTCCAAGACTTTTAATTTGCCCATTACAGTTTTTCCATCCATCCAAACATCTATAATCATGTGAGACACATTATTTAAATTAATAATTGAAGACTCTGGATGGTCCAACTCACCAAGCGCTCTATTATCTTTTACTATGGTTTTATAATTTTCGACTTCTCTCTTTAAAATTTTAGTTGGATAAACTCTAAAGTTGCCATTTTTACGATCTCCCTCTTGAATTTTTCCAGTTAAGATCATGCCACCTTCTTTGACAAACTTTTTTTCTTCCTCGGTTAACAAATCTTGGCAGACCCCGCCCTCACAGAGTTCATAATATTCTCTAAGAAGATTCTTATTCATTATTGTGTTACCTCTGTAGTGTCAAGCGGCGCAGTAGTCTTAGCTTCTACGTCTTTCGCCACCACTTGCAAAGCAGCCATGGCGACTTCCTCATCCAAACCCAAACCCACTAAAGCCTCTAACGTATTTTTTAAGTTTTCTACTTCAACACCAAGTTGTGCGAGTGGCTGCTCTTTTAAAAGTGTTTGAACAGCCTCAACGATGGCTACGCGCTCGATCTCTTTATATCTTTTTACTTTAATCTTCATTTTTCTATTCCTAAAGTAGCTAAGAGCCTTTGCAGCAATTAGTTGGTGGTCTAAGCATCCAGTGAGTTTCAGTCCAGATATTCATTTCTTGTCTCCCGATAATTTAATGCCAGAGTCATCGACCACCATATCTAAAAAGTAGCTAGTTCCAGCACTAAGCCAACCAAGCAATAAGCAATTAGCCAAGTTGAACTCATATGTAATTAGTTGCGAATATTGAGAAATGAACAGAACAATTATACCAACCCAAAAACCTGTGCACAAAGGACATTTAAATAACTCACCCAACTTGCCGGCTTTTGGCCTTATAGAGTTGAAAATTGAACCATATAATAGAATAAGTGTTAATCCATAACAGATTAATACATATATAATTAATTGCATTTTACAGCCTATAAACTAAACCATATGGCAAAGAGTTCGGATCTATACTGCCCTTGGTATCTTCCTGTGGCACTTCTCCCAACTCAGTACTATCTTCCGGGGTTGGCTCTACCATGTGTTGTTCGTATTCCTCTTCGTAATCGTCAATTGCCTTAAAGAACTCAAGCTCGTCTTTCAAAAAGTTGTATATTGCCAAAAGCAAAGCTTGAATTGTATCTACTCTATCGTTTATAGGATAGACGGCCTCAAGTGAACCGTATACATTACCACCCTGAATAGAATCCTGCACTATCATGCCCAATCGCGACAAGTAATCAAAAAATTTATCTTGAGAAGGATATGGATCAGTCTTATGCTCTCGCTTTCTAAAAGTCACAACTTTATTTTTCTTTGGCATAACAACAATATCAAAAAGAGGGTGATCGTATATAAGATAATCCCCGTTCAAAGCTCTCCGGAGGTTTAGTTCTATAGTCGTTGGGAACTTTACATCAACCTTTACTGATTTTGTGACTGCTGTGGCGACATCCGAATCAATACTAATTTTAATTTTTTCAGCCATTTTTAATTTCCTCTTTTAAGGATTGCATACTCAAAAGTTTCTTTAAAATTTCTTCACTAATATATTGCCCCTTAAAAGAAGCTATCTCTTTCTTTACTTCTTCTAAAGCGTTTCTCATACCTTCGGCATCCGCCTCAGCAATATAGCTATTGATTGTTTCTTTTACCTCATTCAATTCTTCGTTTATATAACTCTTAAGCTCAAGGCCGCCGTCTCTAACTGATTCGATATATAATTTTAAAAGAGTTTTTTGCCCTTCGTTTAAATTAGTATATTTTTTATTGAACTTGTTAGTGAAAATTTTATAAACTGCCTTGCTAACTTTCTCCATGTTCTCTGTTACGGCTGGTTTACTATCATTAACAATTGATTGTATTAAATTGTTCTCAAGAATAACCCTAGATTTTATTGGCGTTTTTTCATTAAAAATTTGGTAAATTGTAGCTAAATTTTTATAATTTGGCACAAAATTTTCAAATGAATGTTTTCCAATTAGTTTATTGATTGCTCCAATTAGTTTTGTTTGTTCGTTAAAAATATCTTTATTATTTAATTTTTCTCTGGTTTTTAACGCCTCGGAAATAATTTTTGAAATTATTTCTTTATTATATCCCTGAAGGTTTTCGAATTCTTTGTACAACTTAAGCTCTTCTGCTAGAATTTTTCCTTTTGAAAAATATTCTTTCAAAACCTTTACAATTGTTTCTTGTAATTCCTGCCTATTGTTCAACGAACTCTTTGTAAGCTCTGATATTAATACTTCGTAAAGAAAAGCGGTATTTCTTTTCTTATTATGATTTAGTTTCATCTTTTTTCTTCTCCAGTGAGTTAATAAGGTTGTCGATATCTTGTGAAGCTAACAACACCTTTCTTTCTATTTCGTCATTATAATTAGACTCGTTTACTACGCCTTTCGCTAATTTGTTTAATTCGTGGTATCCTTTGTGAGATTTGCGAGTGCCGCCCTGTTCCACGCCGGATAAAGACAGGTAATTTTTCTTTCTAGCTCCCATGTCGCGCTTATCTGTTGTAACTGGCATATACCACTTATCTTTTGATTTGTTTGTGGTGGTTTTGCCGTCAGATGTTTTTGTTACTTTATACCACTCATCATCTCTTTTTCCTGCGCCCGGTTCAGCGCCGGGGGTAACTAATAGCCCGCCCTCCTCTTCTGGGGCAGCAGGTGGTGTGGCAGGTTCAGCCTCTGCTGGTGCTGGGGTTTCTGCGGCTGGTTCGCCTATGGCTTCGGCTTCGGCCCCTGTCTCTGTTGGGCCTCCCAGACCAAAGCCGCCACCGAAAGCGCCGCCGGCGTCTTCGACAGTTGCTTGAGCGATTTTACCCATAGCAGCTTCTAATTTTTTATCATAGAACTTTTCTCTCTGGTTTCTAATAAATTCTTCTTCGCTAATACCAAAAATGTTTTCAGATATCCAGCGAGCGCTGAAAACACTTTGTGTTGCTTGGTTTGCAATTTCAAACTTTACTCTCATATTTTCCATCTCTTGCAATTGCGCAATTTTGGAAGGGTTTGTTAGACCAAGGGTAAAGGAGAGCAGGTCTTCACCTCTATATCCAAGCGTATAGAGATGGACAATACCAATTTTTTCTAGCTCGCTGACTATAGATCTTTGAATTCTTTGAATTGTTCTAGCAAAACGAATGTCTTTTTGTGCCAGAGTGGTTTTGTCCTCTGTTGCTCCAGCGGCCGAGTCTCTAATAACGTAAGACGGCGGCACTTTAATCGCGGACAACATTTTATCTCTGAGATATTTTACGTCTTCGATGTCATTAGTTCTTGCCTGACCGCCTACGTTTTCAATTTTTGTTCCAGAAGCACCACCACGAACCGGAATATAGTAATCCTCTTCGATGGAAGCTGGATTGTAGCGCAAGTCAACGCGGCCGGAATTAGAATCCACTACTTGATGGCGCTTCATTTGTGTCATAACCTTTTGCATGAACTGTTCGACATCTTCTGGTGGCACACCACCGACATCGACATAAAAGGCCCTTCGATCAGGTGCTCGGACAATACGATATGCCATCATGGCATCTTCCATCATGGTAAGCTGACGCCAGATGCGGCGGGCAGAATCTAATACTGAGGTCCCATATGGTGCAAATTTATCATTTCCCAAAATACGAAAGTGGCCGACTTGCCAGTTTTCAAACGTCATGCCGGCAGAATTCCATTGATATTGAATATAGTTTGGATTTGTTTTATCTTCACCCTCCAATCTCTCAATTTCTTGAGGTGGTAAGCCAATAACAGATTTAACACCTAATTCATCGTCGATATCCAAATAAACAAAGTAGTCACCATACTTGCACATACTTCTTGCGTAACCATATAAATTGAACTCAAGATTTAAAACCTCAAAATAGAGGGTGTTTAGTATTTCTTTAATCTCTTGATTGTTACATCTAATTTTTAATGGTTTTTCAAATCCATCGTGATAGGTAATCTCATCGGCATAAATATCAAGAGACGAGGCCAGTTCTGGAGTGTATTCCATCTGATCGAAATCCGCGTATCTCTCTGATCTACTAATATTTTTAACCACATCAGACATCATTGTGTCGTATGGATTGTAAGATTTTTTCTTAAAATCTTGCCCACTTGCAGTTCTAAAAGTACTTGCGTATTTGTCTAAACGCTTTCTTCGATCTTTTCGTACATTTTGTTTTCTGTAGTTTATGATAGGTCCGGAAAACAGACGCGTTAGCCTCTTAAAAAGTTCCGAACTGTTATTTTTTGGATTTCTTGAATTATCAGCCATCTTTTATCCTATGAAAAACGGTAAATTTATTACTTTTTCGTTGTTATTTTTAGTAATTACTTTCTGCTCGTGTTTTTTCATCCCCCTAACTGAAGTGTCCAACACAGATCTCTTTGTCGAGAAAGAAGCTAACATCGCTTGACTATAATTAGCTTCTCTCGTATTTGCTACCAACGCGGTGTCTCTGATCCAACAAGAAATAGCAGCAGACATAACTAGATCGTCGTTATAACTTCTCATCGCCTGAGCCTTACCATTATGCCAAACAAATGTTTTTAATTCGTTGGCCAATCTAATTGAATTAATTTTAATAACCTTGTTACGAATAAACTCTTCCAATTTTGCGACAACTAAAGGTCTTGTCTTCATAGTTGTTGAAAAGCCACAAACAACTCCAGTCTGTTCCTCTGCCATAAACCTATCAACCTGCTCGTGACTAGATTTTCTACTCCAATAAAGGTTTGGGTGCTTCATCTCTTGAAGTTTAGAAATGACCGACATGCCAATAGAATTATTCTCAACTACAGTTAGACACATACCATACTGTTTTGAGACATCAAAAATTAAATTAGCAAAAGTATCTAATGGCATTTTACCACGATATTCAGCGACCTGCTCAACTGTCTTTGTGCTAAAGACCTGAATTGCTGAATGGTCTGCACCGTCGCCTCGGGCCGGGTCGGCCACCAAAAAATACGAACCGTCATTTTGAAACGACTCCCAGATCCAAAGATTCCTATCATAGCCAGTCTTATATTTTGGCTCCCTACAGTTTTCAAAAACTCTTTCTAAGTCTTCCCCCTCAATAAGGGTCGCACCGGACATATTAAAATTGCAAAGTAACTCCTGAGCAATCTCAGTCTTTTTCATGTTTTTGGTTTCTTTTTCAAACCAAACATTATCTCTATCTGGGTGGACATCCCACGGGAGTCTCATGGGAACAAAGTCATTTAATTCTTGTTCTGCCTCTGTATACAACTTGTGAAACATGTTTCCCACGCCTCTTGGTGTTGAAAGAATAATACAATTACCGCCAGTAGAAAGTGTTGGGTACAAACCGGCCCACAAATCGTCCAAGCCCTCAATAATTGCAGCCTCATCAATAACCAAAAGAGACAAAGCCTCGGAACGGCCAGCGTCACCGGACGTAGAAATTGCCTTAACTTGCGATCCATTATCTAACTGGAAAGAGTTCCTGTTGTTAATAACAATTTTAGATATCATCATCCATTCCGGTAGGGACTTCATGGCTAATTTTACTTTCTTAACTAAGTTACCGGCGGTATCCAGCTTAGTTGCCATGACAACCACATTTTTGTTTCTGTGAAACAAAAGAAGCCATGTGATATACGCGGCACTAGTAGTAGAGAGACCAAGTTGCCTCGCCTTTAAAATAATATTAAAACGATTCGAACTAAAAGATTCTACACAGTCCTTCTGGAAGGGATACAGACTAAAAGGAATTAATCCCTTGAGCGGATGTGCAACTTTTACATAATTGTTAATAAAATAAACAGGATCTCTGCCACATTTAAGCAGTTCTTTCTTTAACTGAGATTTTGTAAGTTTGTAACCCATTAAACATTTCTTATCTTATTTAACCGGTTGTGAATATTAAAAGCTGATGTTTCTTTAATAAAGTTCTTGATTGTATCTAATTTATGAGCCTTCTGCTCAAGACCCTGCACTTCTTCCGCGCCGGCGCCACCAACCTTGTATACTTTTTTAGCAACACAGTTATATCTTTTGCGGTTAAGGTATTGAATTAAAATATCCTCTTCGCCAACCTGACTTAAATTAAGTCTTCCAACACCCATAGCAGCACATTCCTTTTTTAGAAAGTTTTCAATATTGGTAAAAGTATCCAAAATATCCTGCTTAATATTTTCTGCTGACTTGCCATGAAAATCTCTAGGTGACATCATGGCATGGTAATTGATAATTAAATGATTTCCATGGAATCTGGCGCTGAAGCCATCCATGACCCTGCTATCAGTAATTGGGTTGCCAGCTTCTCGCTTTAAGCCAATTGCGACACTTGGATCGCCGCTGTCATATCCCTTTTGAGACATGATGTTTGCAACTGCAGTTGCTAAGTCGTTAATGTTTGCCATGATTATTCCCTCTTTCGGCCCTCATAATAAATTATATAGCACTTTTCGCAGGCGCCATATTTATGATAAAAGACTTTATCGTTTAAAGATGTAATTTTTACATCACACTTTTGACAAGTCTTAACCTTTCTCCTATTAATTAGTTTTTCGTCCAATAAAAACCCTGCCTCTTGTTCGATCTTATTTGACGTTACCTGTTGAGCGGCGCTCTTTAGTTGTTCTAAATATTTTTTTTCTTTCTCTGGAGTCCAATATTTAGCCGGGTTTTCAATTGCTTCTTCGCCATATTTTTCTGATATGGCTTTCTCTAAGCCTGCGATATAATTTTGGTCTTTTTTCATTTACTCGCCTGTGCGGCGGCATAAAAGATTCCGATGGACATTCCAACACCGGCTATAAAGCCACCAACAAACCATAACTTAGTATAGTCTGGTTTTTGTGAATTTTTAAGGGCGGTGTGTAATCTTTTAACCTCGCCATCTTTTATTCTCATAAGCTCATTAAACTTTTTCTTGTTTGTGTCGCGATCGATGACAATAAGTCTTTTTTCAAAATTACATTCGGCTTTAATCTTTTTAACTGAATAGTCCATATTCAACTCGCAGATTTTAACAGCACTTTCTCTTTTTGCTGCAATAGTCGCCTCTGCCTTCTTGTCTAACAGGATGCCATCAAAGGGTGCCTTTTGACCCTTTTTTATTGCCGCTATTTTACCATTAGCAAAACAAAAAACTGGCATAAAAGTTATTAGTAAGATAATTGCTGTGGTTTTCATTCTTCAACCTCAACGATCTCCAAACCAAACTCATCAGCTAAAACGTGCAAGCGCAAGTCTTCAGGCATCTCGATAATTTCTTTGATGCGCTTCTTTTCTTCCCGTTTAATTTTTTTGCCTTGCGCTTTACGCTCTTCCTCTACCGCAGTAACAACTACACTAAAGTCCTCTTGAGCTTTTTTGATCTTCTTAACTTCTTCTTCATGGGCGTTATTTACAATTTTAAGCTCTTCTTTGCCTTGCTTTATCTTATCGTGAAACATCTCTTGATAAAGATAT
>CEOH01002642.1_pt1 | contig 10500 bp, 6 predicted proteins | sample 530311 | NCBI WGS metagenome assembly CEOH01 (sample SAMEA2619923, study PRJEB7988) | marine metagenome | biome: marine biome (ENVO:00000447); feature: deep chlorophyll maximum layer (ENVO:xxxxxxxx); material: "saline water (ENVO:00002010), including plankton (ENVO:xxxxxxxx)" | depth 60 m
GTAAAAAAAGAAAAAAAGATGCTGGTGGAGTTGTAACTTATGGGGATGTTTTACAATTAATACAGGATAATCTTGATGATTCTGCTGAATTTTATGAGTTGGAGCCTGCAGTAGTACTTAAAGTACTTTTAAACCCAAAAGAGCTCCCCCAAAAAAATTCTCCGGATGGTAAAAGTAAAATACCAGACTATTCTAAATTGGGAACTATAAAGGCTAGATTTATTGAGAGTCAGAAAAAAACTGATGTTATAGATGGATTTATAAAACCATTATCATCACATATGGTAACCTATCCTCTTGTCGGCGAAATTGTTAATATAGCAAAACATGGTAAACAAATGTATTACTACCAACCATTAAATATGGGAAACAATGTAAATATGAATATCGCATCTGGTGAGATTACGGATGAGAGAATAAATGCGTATACGACAGAACATAATAGAACTATACTTGGGGAGTATGGGGATATGGTTATGAATGGCAGATTTGGTCAGGGTATTAAATTTGGTAGTGATGCTTATTATCAATATCCAGAAATAAAAATAACTAATAGACAATCAGTTCCACCTCATAAATCGCAAGATGCGCACTATCCACATTTACAAAATATAAACGCTGATGGTTCTTCTATTTTTATGACTTCAGGTCCATCTAGAGAAGTTGATGTTCTAATACCAGCTGCTCAAACTTCAACAACTCCTGAAGTGATGGATGGTGATATGATTACAGTAAATTCTGATAGATTGGCTTTTAATTCTAAAAAAAGTGATATACTTATGTATGCTAACGATAGTCTTAATTTATCAGCTAACGGAGAAATAAATTTAGAAATAGGTGTTGGTGCTTCTAAGCCTAGAATAACATTAGGTGATGCTAACTCTACCAATCCAATGGTAAAAGGTCATCAAGTTTTTGATGCGTTTGATGAAATATTTAAATCATTAAAAGCTTTTTCTAATGAAGTTTCTAGTGCTACTGGAATTGAACAAGTAGCATCAGCTGCTGAAGATATGTTAAAGTCGTTAGGAAAACAAAAAGAAAAATTGCCTGAAATACTAAGCGATACAGTATATATAACTGAAAATTTTAATGATGAAATAACTGATGTCGAAGTGGCTGTCGCTGATAACACTGGAAGACGTAAAATTTCTAAAGATCGTGATTCAACTGCTTATTATGATGATACAGAAGTAGAATTTGATGAGGATATGTAATGAGTGCTGTATCAGATAAATTAAAAAATATAATAAATAGTGTATTGAATGCACCTAAAGATGATATTGAAGAAAAAATAGATATTATAGTAAAAAATACAAGGTTAGGAAAAGATGAAGGTGATAAAGTAAAAAGAATATTAGATAAAATCGAAGAAACTGAGGGGAGAATTGAGCAGGTAAAAAGTACAATTAAAACTGTAAATTCAGTTCTTAAAAGTTTGGATGCAGCTCGTAAAGCTGCTGAAGCTACAGAGAAAGCTTCTACTATAGGCGCTTCATTAAATCCAGCAGCGGCTGCTGTAGCAGTAGCTCAAAAATATGTAGTTGAAAATGTAAGGAAAGAAATAAAGGAAGCTAAAGACGCTTTAAATGTTGTTCCTAAATCAATAGAAAACTTTAAAAGTTGGATTGAAGAAAGTAAGCAAAAATTAAAAAAAGCTCAAAATGAATATAGAAAAAAAAGAGCTTTAAAAGAACAAAGAAAGAGAAAATTAAGTTCTTAATATTTATATATAAATAGGAGTTAAATATGGCTAAATCAAAAAAGCTGGTTACTTTAATCAGAGAAATGGTAAGACAAGAAGTAAAAAAAGAGGTTAATAAGATATTTATTAGTGAAGGAGCAAAGGCTATATCTCAAAAAACAAATAGTGTTCCTGAGGTATTACCTGTTCCTAAAAAATCTAAGCCTAAAGAAGTAAGTTACACTAACAATCCAACATTAAATAAGATACTTAATGAAACTGCACAACAAAGTGAATATGATGAGTATCCAACAATGACTGGAAAACCTTTTGATTCTTCTAGAATGGCTGAGGCTATGGGTTATGGAGATATGATGGGTGGTAGTAAAGAAGCTAAAAGAGAAATTGCAGCTGTCCAAACTGCTCAAGCAGCTGGTGTAAATCCAGAAAGTGTTCCTGAAGAAGTTATGGGAGCATTAACAAAAGATTACAGAGGTGTAATGAACGCATTAAAAAAGAAAGATGGTAAATTATAATGGGTGTAATACAAAATGATTTAGATGAAGATACTTATATTGGTTTAGAGTTACCATTAACTCATACTATGAATGGGTTTTTTAATAGAACAAAAACTGCACTAGAACAAGCTAGATCTAATATTAAAAGTCTTCTTTTGACTAACAAAGGTGAGAGATTAGGTAATCCTACTTTTGGCACTAATTTACTTTCTTTAGTGTTTTCACAAGAAAATACAGATTTAGAAAGTAGAGTTGAAGAAGAGATAAGAGCTGCTATGGGTGAATGGTTACCATTTATAAATATTATTAGTATTGAAACCAATTTTTCTGATAACAATATGTCTACGGCTATTGTTAATTTAAGATTTTCTTTAAATGTAGATTTAACAGCTGAAGAAGATTTAACTTTAGATTTGTCAACTTATACTGGGGATTTAGCTCAAGATCCGCATGACGGATTTACAACACAGGGGTAAATAGGAGAAAGTAAATGCCATATACAGCACCAAAAAAATCAGTAAAAGAGGTTAGATATTTAAATAAAGATTTTACATCTTTCAAAAACAATTTAATTGAATTTACTAAAATATATTTTCCAAATGCGTATAATGATTTTAATGAATCATCGCCAGGTATGATGTTTATAGAAATGGCGTCATATGTTGGTGATGTTCTTTCTTACTATGTGGATAATCAGTTTAAAGAAAGTCTGTTAGCTTTTGCTGAAGAAAAAAGAACTGTATATAATATGGCGCAGTCTTTAGGATATAAACCAAAATTATCCTCAGCTGCTTCAGTAAATATAGATGTATTTCAAACTGTACCCGCTACATCAGCAGGATCGGGCGCTAGTTATACCACTAAACCTGATTTGAATTATGCTATGAATTTAAAAGCAGGTATGGAATTGTCATCTGAATCTGGAGTTTCTTTTATAACAACTGAAGATTGTAATTTTAAATATTCTAGTTCTTACGATCCTATGACAGTTACAGTATATGAAAGTTCTGATAATGTTCCAGTAACATATTTATTAAAAAAAGGTATTCGTGCTTCTAGCGGCATAGTAACAACAGAATACATTACATTTAATGCAGCAGAGAAATATAAAAGAATAGCGTTAGCTAATAAAAATGTTTTAGAAATAATTTCAGTAACAGACAGTGATGGTAATAAATGGTATGAAGTTGATTATTTAGCTCAAGATACAGTATTTACCGATATGGAGAATACAGTTAAAAATGATGATACCTTATACACTTATTCCGATCAAGCACCTTATTTACTAAAACTTTTAAAAACTACAAGAAGATTTACAACTTATCTTAGAGAAGATGGTAGAAGTGAATTAAGATTTGGAGCTGGTACATCGGATAGTCCTGATGAGGAAATTGTACCAAATCCAGATAATGTAGGTTCTTCTTTACCTGGTTCACCAACTTATTTAACTACAGCTTTTGATCCATCAAACTTTTTAGCAACAAAAGCTTATGGTCAAGCTCCATCAAATACACAATTAACAATTAAATATAGGTATGGTGGTGGAGTTGCTAACAATATACCAGCAAATACTTTAAGAAGTATTCAGTTTGGAGATATTGATTTAGATGATACTGGATTAAATGCTTCTTTAGTAACAACTACTAAAAATTCAATAGCCGTTAATAATCCAACTCCAGCTGCAGGCGGAAGAAGTGCTGAAAGTATTACAGAAGTTAAAAATAATGCATTAGCTTATTTTCAAGCACAACAAAGAGCGGTAACGAAAGATGATTATATAGCAAGAGTATATGCTTTACCGCCTAAATATGGCAATATAGCTAAGGCTTATATTGTACAAGACACTCAATTAGATAGCCAATCAGGAGCTAATTCTGAAAATAGAATTATAAATCCATTAGCTCTTAATATGTATTTACTGGGATTTAATGCTAATAAAAAATTAACTACAGTTAATCAAGCAGTAAAAGAAAATGTACAAACTTATCTAACTCAATTTAGAATGGTAACCGATGCTGTTAATATTAAAGATGCTTATGTAATTAATATAGGAGTAAAATTTAATATCTTAACAAAAGTGGGTTATAACAAAGAAGAGGTTGTATTGAAAGCTGTAACAAAAATAAAAGAATTTTTTAATATAGATAAATGGCAAATTGGACAACCGATTGTTTTAGCTGATTTATCTTATCAAATATCTTTAGTTGATGGTGTTTCTGCAGTAGTTCCACCTGAAGAAGATAATCCTAAAGGTCATCCTATTTTAATTACAAATAAATTTAAAGCGAGTAGTGGTTATTCAGGTAATGCATATGATATGGTAAGTGCTACAAAAGATGGGATTGTTTATCCATCATTAGACCCAAGCTGTTTTGAACTAAAATTTCCAAATGTCGATATTGAAGGTAGGGTTGTTGGTAATACATCAGGAGGTAACTAATGAATTATTTTATTTATCCAGACATTGATACAACTTTATATCAAGCTAGTGGTAGTCAGAATACGGGATTAGATGAAGTTTTAGAAATAAGAAAAGATATGAGCAAATCCGGAGGTAATGTAAAAGTATCTCGTATTCTTATGAAGTTTGATTTGAGTGAAATATCTTCCTCAATAGTTAATGGTACGATACCTACTATTGCTTCGGGTACTAAATATTATTTAAATTTATATGATGCTGGTTCTGAAGACTTAAATGTAAGTCAATCATTATATGCATATCCAATTAGTCAAAGTTGGGTAGAAGGACAAGGAACTGTTAATGACGATCCTATAGCATTAGAGGGCGCTAGTTGGAATTACAAAGATGGAAATATAGGTAAATCTTATTGGTTAAGTGGTTCTGAAGCCGCTGTTTCTTCTTCTGGAGGAGCTTGGCGTACAAATGTTGTTGCGACACAATCATTTCAATATGAATCTGACGATATGAGGATGAATGTTACACCAATTGTAAATTCTTGGTTAAATGGAACTTATCCTAATCACGGGTTTATTATCAAAAGAAGTGGTAGTTTTGGTAATTTGGATAGTGATGTAGAAGAGGGAAATACTACACATTATGGTACTTTTAAATTCTTTTCAAGACAAACTCATACAATATATCCACCTAAATTAGAAGTTGAATGGTGTGATGCAAAATGGAGCACTGGTTCTCTAAGTGCTTTGTCTTCTACTGAATTAGAAGATATGACAATTTATATGAAAAATTTAAGAGCTGAATATAAAGAAAAATCAAAAGCAAAAATTAGAGTTATCGGTAGAGCAAAATATCCAACAAAATCATATTCTAATACTGCTTCGGAATACTTAACAGCAAAATATTTGCCGAGTGGAAGTAAAGAACAAATAGGTAATACAGGTGCTTACTATTCAGTAAGAGATGTTCAGACTGATGAAGTAATTATTCCTTATGGAACTGGTTCACTTATGAGTTGTGATTCAACTGGAAACTATTTTAACCTTTGGATGAATGGTTTACAATCGGAGAGATATTATAAATTTGAGTTCAAAGTAGTAAGCGGAAGTAATACAGTAGATGAGACTATACAATACTTTGATGATGATTTCGTATTTAAAGTAGTGAGATAAAAAATGCCTTATACACAAGAGGAATTAAAAAAACTATCATTTTATCAAGAATTGATTAATGAAGATGAACAACAATACTTACAAAGAAAGGATGTGTTATCAAGGCAAGCAGCTATATCAGGCTCTGCTACTGATGGTAGTTTATTATTGAGAGACAAATCAAATGCTATTTTACTTTTTGAAGATCCATATAAAAATGAACTTTTAGAAGATGAGTCTTCTAAGGTAGTTCATAATTTGAAAGTTAATCTGTTGAAAACAAAAGAAAGTGATAAGATTCTTGATGAAGTTATTAATAGAAAGTTCAGAGAACTATAATGGCTAGTAAGCTAACTATAAAAGATAAAAATATATTAGATGCTAATAACTTTAATGTTGTTGGAAACAAACCATACGAAGATGGTAAATGGGGTACTAAGGGTGACAAGGACTTTGCTCACATTCAATTATTTGATGCTAGTAATAATTTAATACAATTTGAAAACCTTCCTGTATCTCAATTTATAATTAATCAAACAAATGATAATATAGAGTTCTATCCCGGTTCTCACATAAGAAGTTTAGGATTTGAGAGTGGTACATTTACAGTAAAATATAATTTTTTGAGAAAATTAGCTGGAGATGAATCTGCAGTACTAATTCATACAGTAGATAAGAATGATACTAAAATTGGTGATGTTTATACTAATACAAATAGATTACATATTACAGACGATGGTATAATATATGCTGCTACTGAACAAGAATATAAAGATAGTCCAACAATAGCTGAACAATTAAAAATAGAAGATTTAAAATATCAAATACACGAAATATCACCTAGTAGAACTGAGGTTAGATTACAAGCAAAACAAATAAATAGTTCTTATATTGATGACTTTGTAGATATACAAACACCTTATAATCTTTTAGATGCAGAAACTGAAATAAGTTTTAAAGGAAACTCTTTTGAAACTAATGTTTTAACTATTACTCCAGAAAATAATGGATTTAAATTTACAAATCAAATGGTTAATGGAACATTAATAATTCCTGATGTTTATAAAGTAGAAGAAATAGATGTTCCTGTTAGATCGGGTACTAATATTATTCAGAACCCATCAGGTGAAGAAGTATTTACTGATGAATTAGGAAATATTATAAACTATGGTACAGAAGAACCTTGGGATGAATCATTACATGATGATGCTGTTCGTGCAAATCATTGGTGGTCTGGCTTTGAAGATTTTTCAAATTCAGATTATTCAAATACGGAACATATTGGTTATCATGCAAAATGGGTTCAACGGGAAGGAATTGCTAACGGAAATTGTATAAAATTTACTGATCAAAATGATATGTTTGTAGGAGTTGATAATTGGTCTAATAATGTTAGTGCTTATCGAACATTAGCTATGGCACAAACAATGCCAAATGTATTAGGTCAGGGGGCAAAGAAAAATGATTTTATAAATATTCGTATGGATATTAAAAGTACATTATCTGGAAAGGGTGTAGAAGTAGGACTTAGCTATCCAAATGCACTAGATACTGAAAATCAACCAATAAATCCACCACTAGGCTATTTTGATCCACATGCTCCTGGGCCAACAGAGGATATACCTACTGATCCGCCTGAGGGCTTTTCTCCTAATACAGAAGCGGCAGCTTATGCTATAGAAGATAAACCGCCTGCAAGTGAATTTTCAATAAGACAGAAGTATGGGTTTGCAGTTCCAACACCATTAGATTTAGCTATAGGAGAAAGTACTTTAATATGGGGTGGTGCTGGTGCTTGGAAACTTGTAGATGACAGAGGAGTAAATAATCCAAGTAATAGATATATATGGGGTCCAAACTTACTTGGTAATTCGATGGATGGAACATTAAGTACTGAAGAACAATGGATATGGTCTGCTAATCCAGATAACCCACCTTATAGCTATGGAGCTTGGATTCAGAATCCTAGCTATGCAAATTCTATGACGCCCCCTGATGGTGTTACTGGAATACAAGAAGCTATTAATTATCATCCAGCACAATTAGAAACTGTTGGTCAAGCTTTCTATCCTAGAAATAGTGCACCTGGAGAAAATAGTGGATGGCAAACTGCTTGTAATGTAGGTACTGACGCGACAAGTTTATTATTTAAAGATGATTTAATTTGGGAACAGAAGCATGGTGCTAGTAATATAAATAAATTGAAATTTTTTACTTTTGATAGTTACTTCAACGGTATTAGAGATGTTAAATTAAATGAGAATACCGATGATGAGAGAACATTGTATGATGATATTTTTAGATTTGGATTTATACAGAGTGTTGATAGAGTGTCTGAAGGAAATGATGAGGGAATTAAAGCTGATTGGTTTGTTATATTTTATAATAATGGAGACAGAGATAGTAATGGTAATTCAACTGAAGATTCAAATAGATTTTTCTTTACACACAAAAATAACGGAGTACAAGAAAGGCAAAACAAAAAAGTACATTTCTTAAAAGATGTAGATGGTCCTATGAATCAAGCTATTCTTGATAACGAAAGAAAATTTGAAACATTTATTAAAGGTGATGATGATATTATTAGATACTACTTTTATGTAGGTGATGTATATTATTCCAAATTAGATGGTGATAATGGTGGTGATTTATATGATGGTACTTTGAATGGACCAAGTCAAACAAAAGATGGCTTTGGTGATGTACCTGATGACTTAGATGCTATAATAGGTCCAATAAATGGTTATGATAGATATAGATATATCAAAGGAGACCAAATATGGAAATCTAAAAGTACGACATCAAAAGGACCAGAAGCAGCTCAATCTATGAATGATAACTTTTATAGATGTGGTGAATTGGGTGAAAATGGAGAAGAATTAACTTACGGCGTTAGAAATCCAGGAGCTAACAATTATGTTGTTGGGAGTAATATTATATATGATGATGGTACTGCTGAATATGCATGGCCAGATGATCCATCAAAAAAAGGAACTTTAAGTCCGAAAGAATTGTGGATATGGAACGGCTCTGAGTGGGTTGAGAATGCACTTATGCCACCAAGATATAAAAAGGTTATGCCAGAATTTGTAAGGTCTGTAATTGTTCCTACTCAAGCTGGTCAGTGGGAAACATTGGAAACAAGCATTGAAATACCATTTGATTGGGTATTAGAACAAGAATGGTTTCTTTATATTTTCGGTGATGGTAGAGGAGTTAGAGAGCAAGGTATTGTTTGGGTTGATAATGTATTTGTAGACTTTACATACACAGATCAGTCAGAAACGAAAGATGTTATGAAACCTTATAGGTCACAGATAATGTCTGTTAGTTCGGATGGGCTAACTATAAATGTAGCTAAAACATACAAAGAAGTAGCGTTATCGGTAGGAGTTGATGATCAAGATCCATCCACTAGTGATGTTTACGATGTTCCAGAAATAATAGGATCTTTTCCAAACTTCAAAGTTTCTTATATAAACTTAAATCCAAGAGATTTAAGAACCTATCTTAAATTTGAAAACGATTTATTTTTGACAACAAATTTTAAACAAGATTTACTTAACGTTTTTGATTATCCTAATTCTGTTATTTATAAATTATACGAACCATTACCAGCAGATTACGAAAAGTTTGATGAATGTATAATAGTGAAAGAGATGGCTAATCCTCTTGAAGAAACTGTCAATGTAATAGATTTTATACCAGAAGAAGAACCGAAATTAGTATTAAAAACGCCTGATTTAAATAATATAGAAAGTCCAATACAGAGAAGAAACACTCAGTATAAATCTATAAATGAAATTTTAACTTCTGATACGAAAATCTCTAATGAATTAAGAAATGAATTTTTAAGTCAAAGTTTAGATAGTGTTGAAATAAATACAGATTATTCTCGCTATGAAAATTTTATTAATTTTAGTTCAATAGATAAAAGGATTAGAAATTTTAAATCTAAGTTAGAAAATATAGAAAGTTATAAAGTAAGTAGTGCTTCTTATGTCGGTATTAGTGGTTCATCATCTGATTTAAAAAATTATCATTATAAGATTGAAGAAACAAAAAATAATTTTGATGATTTTGAAAGATATATGTATTTTGAAAGCTCTTCTTATGTTAGTGGTTCTTTAGGACAATTTTATGATAATTCTTGGCCAAAAACTGGAGGTAGTGGAACGGGAGTAGATCCTTATGTTTTAGCACACACAACATCTTCACAAGCATCTAATTGGTTTAGTAAGGCTACAACCTCAGCTTCATTATATGATGAAGAAAATAATAATAAATTAAGTACTTTACTTCCAGAGTTTATAAAATTTGACGAAGCCAATCAGGAATACCTAACCTTTACGGATATGATTGGACAACATTTTGATCACATTTGGGAATATATAAATGCACTATCTGATATATATGACAGAAGAGATAAATTAGATGAGGGTGTGTCTAAAGATTTATTATATAGTGTTGCTAAATCTTTAGGATGGAATTTAGACGATGGTAAAGATTTAATTGATTTACCAAGATACGCTTTAGGCAAAGAAGTAACTGGTTCAGCTTACTCACCTTATTCTAATACACCTGAACGTGATATATCAAGAGAAATTTGGAGTCGTATTGTAAATAATATGCCTTTCTTCTTAAAAAATAAAGGTACTGTTAGAGCATTAAAAGGATTGATAAATATTTATGGTATACCATCAACAATTTTAAGAGTTAAAGAATATGGCG
>CEOH01035361.1_pt1 | contig 10494 bp, 14 predicted proteins | sample 530311 | NCBI WGS metagenome assembly CEOH01 (sample SAMEA2619923, study PRJEB7988) | marine metagenome | biome: marine biome (ENVO:00000447); feature: deep chlorophyll maximum layer (ENVO:xxxxxxxx); material: "saline water (ENVO:00002010), including plankton (ENVO:xxxxxxxx)" | depth 60 m
TCCTACAAACCCTGCACATATACAAAATGTAGAAGGACTTGAAATAATATAGTCGCATTGTGCCATTTTAGAAAAATCAGAGATATAGTTATTTCTGTCTGAAGAATTTTCTCCAAGAGTATATTTAATATTTTCCTGTTCAAGATATTCTTTTACTGCATTAAAAGAAGAAAGAGATGCATCATCTGTAAACAAAATTGCTTGACTGATATCATCTTTTATTTCTTTTAGTGCATCAATATAATAATCTGTGTCTAATATGGCATCAGGATTCCACCAATTAAAATCCGTTCCTCTAAAATGTATTGCTACTGTATTGTCCTCAACAAATGGTCGGTCTTTTAAGATAAAAACTTTTCTCGTTGAAATAGAATTCCACTCAAAAAACTTTTCTCCTAAACATGGTTGTAACCCTACACCAACTCCTGCTTGGTCTCCCAACAAATCTCCAAAGAAATATTCATGTCCTTTCCAATCAACACAACTCCACTCTTGATTATGTCTATTGGTTAATTGTATAAGATTGTTATAATATAACATTCTATTTCCAAAACCCCAGTCTGGAGGGAATTGTAAAATTGACATGACAGGATATTTTGAATATTTAAATTTACTTTCACGGTTTAATTGAGCGTCAAATGATGTCATGTGTTAATCTCCCATCCTTTAGATTTCCAATGATTATAAAGTTCTTCACGAATAGTATTGTGTTCTTTCTTTTTCCATGTTGCATGCTCATCTGCTCCCAACATTGGATTTGAATCTCCCCAATTTTCAGGGTGTTCTTTTACTTGTGTGGGTAAGTATGCATCAATTCCTCCGTGTATTTGACAAGAAGCACAAAAATGAATATCTTCTCCATTTTCAAATGTAGGTGCTGATTCTCTCCACATATAATGTATCCATTCCGTTTTAAAGAACCAACAATGTCCTACAATATCACATTTAATAGGTTTATCATTTTGTAATCCATCACAAAGACCACATCCAAATCCATTTTGATTTCTGCAATTTGCTCCAACTATACAATTCTTTTCATCGCACAATTCTTTACAATGTGTTAGCCAATTCTCTGCGGGGATAGTATCGTCATCAAATATAGCAGTATATTCAGAATTAAATAATAGTGGCAAAGCAAATCTACCATGAAACTTAAAATTCATATCTCTCGAATGAACATGCTTAAATTGATACTTATCTCTTAAATCTGAGATGTCTATATGGGATTCATTTTGATACACATAGATATCTTCTAATTCAGCAGTTTGGTTTAAAATTGACCTTAACTGCTCTTCTAGATTGTTTCTTTTCCATACGGTTAGTATTACAGTAATCTTATCATTCATCGTTTAACCCATCTAGAATCCTCTGTGTCGTGTCGAAAGACCCTTTTCTCGAACAATTGGATTCGTACCACTCTCTACCATTGTTTGATAGAGTTATCCATTCACTTTCACTAATACTATTTATAATGCTTCTCACTTCGTCTGGAGAAGATGCTTTTAGATAATGCACACCTTCTTCCATAGGATTATAAAAATCTAAACTGCATCCATCTGTATAGATGGGAACTGTTCCCAATCCCAAATATTCTATCTCTCTATTACATTTAGGTCCATAGCCAGGAAGAACCAAACCAAATTTTGACTGTTTTACCTTTACAAGATACTCCTCTTGTGTATATGGATAATAATTAACATTTCCCATAACTACTGGCATATTAAATTCTTGTATACAAGTAGACCAATCGTGATTGTTTCTTGCTTTAAATTGAACATCGTTTTCAATTTTACCTAAAAATATAGATTCTGTTTCTCTTTTATCGTAAGAAAGAATTCCTCGTTCAATTTCTGCTTCTAACTTTCTTGGATGTCTTGGCCAAAAAATCCAAGGGCAACAAGAATGACAGGGAAATTGCATATTTGAAAATAATGCATGCTTCCATCTTTCTGGCATAAAATCAAATCTTGCGTACTCATATAAAAGAATATTACCTATACCATCCACCCAACAAAATCTGTCATCGCTATCAACTCCTTCGCAATATCCAGACTCTTCCCACATACTTAAAAGTTCTCTGAATGTATCACCCTTGTGACACTGAAGGTTTCTGTATATTTTCATAAATAAACCTCAGCAATTTTTTTATTTTCATTGAACAAATCTTTTAATTTTCTTGCAACATCACTATCCACATCCAATAGATTTTTAGTAAACTCTCCTCTTGCATCACATGGTTCTCCTGCCCATGATGATAATCTATTTTCTTCTACCATAGATAAAACCTGTTCCTGTTTTTCATTTAATTTTATTGTTTCCAAATTATTAATAGTTTTACACGGAAATGCAGAAGGTCTTGATTGGTCATCAATTGGACAATCTAAAAAATGATTTTGAAGATACTCTTTGTTTTGAGAATATATAAATGTATTTGACATTAGAAATTGGTCTTGTGCCCATGGCAAATCACTTCTACTTTTGTAATAATCTTCAAAAGACTTAGGTATATTTGGAATCTTGTTTGGTTTAAATCCAGACAACCCTCCTAACATATCACATCCCTGTTCATGATAATGGTTTTCATGAGAACGAATGGTTTGAATATGATAATCTTCGTTGTTGACAAATTGAAGTGTACACTTAACTTCATCACGATTAGGAAGTGAATCAATATCTCTGGTAAAGAAACAATCTACATCATCCCAATACGGAAGCATTCTCCATAACATTGGTTCAGAAGTTTTGTCAAAATTCATATCTATGACTTCAATTCTCGCACCTGAATATCTAAGAATTTCAAACAATGGATGGTATTGTATACTATGACTAATATAGAAAGTAGTATTAAAATCTGGATACAATACATCATTCATAATTAATAAACTTGGTAGATTATACCAATATCTTTCTGGCTCCATTCTATTTTTATCCCATGTTCTATGGGAGTGCATGACCAGAGGTTCAAATAAACAATATGAAAGTACTATATTCATGTTAAAGAAATTTTGTCTATGTCGAAATTGTTTGCTCTTCGACCTTCAAATATTGCTCCATCTATTCTATACATTTCTTCGTTTTCATTTCTTGCATGTAATTCATCAAAGGGTTGATGTGTCCATTCGTGTCTAAATATGCAAACAGGAGAAACTGCTAATTTTTTTAGCATAGCACACACATGCGTCATTTCGTTATCACAAAAGATTGAAGTATAGGACGGATGGTATAAGTAACCCATTGCTTCATATAATTTCCACCCAATAACAGGAAGTGTCATTAACAAATCCTGAGGTCCTCTAAGACCATCATTGAATTTAATTGCTCCGTCCATGTTTGGAAAATTCTCCTGCATTCCTGCAACAATTAATTCGTCAAAATCTTTAAGACATGGAATCATATCGTCCGATAAGAGAACAATAATATCTGCAATTTCCCCTTCGAGATTGGCATTACATGCTTCCACTTTTGTTTTTGAGTTTCCATAATGATAAACTAAATTAACTCCATTCTTTCTCATTCTTTTGAGATATGACTTAATCTTTTTAGTGTTCATTGTTGAATCATCTTCGTCCATAGTAATAACAAATCGGACATGATGATTCCCAGATAAATTCTGAATGGTCTTTTCAAGAACCTTCTTGAACTTTTCTGGTCTGTTTCTTGTTGGAAATTTGATTAGGATTTTGCTCATAATAAAAATATCACCTGTACTATGTATTACCGATATGGTACTTGGGTATCAATTCCCAATCATCTTTTTCTTTATAAGGAAGAATCTTAATTTGGGCCAAACTTACTTGAGGTTCTTCATATTCTTCTCCATCTAATACACTCACCAATCCCCACTCTTCTAAAAGTCTAACAATCGTATTTCTTCTTCCAATGTCATTTTCTGTTATATCCGAATCTAACCCATCTAAACAGAATAATTCCTTAAAATGCATAATAGCATATCTTCCCCTTTTGTGGAGGATATGACATGATTGATATAATTTATTTTCTTTTCTGGAAGAAACACCTATTCGTGTAAGTGTTTCCTTAACCTTCAAAAAATCATCATCATTTTCTAACTCTATTTCTATTCCCAATTCTTGGAAAATATCTTCTAATTCTTCCATAGCACAAATTCACTTTCATTGTATTAATAACCCTTGTATAAATTATTTATAATACAACGCATTTTCACTCTTTAGAATCCATTTTTTTGAGATTTTCAATATCTTCTTCGGAGAGGATGGACAGTGCTTCTTTTGCTTTTTTGTTGGAATAATTAAAACTTCTTTTCACCAAGTCCAAGTCTTTAGATGTTTCATCCTTTAGCCATTTACTGTATCTTTTTCTTTTCCGTATCGCATTCCTCAAATAATCAAACTGTAGTCTCTTTTCAGTATGATTCAATTTATTCATCTCGTTCGCATGAAAAATTGTGTCGGGGAAATATGAAAGACATCTATTGATGACAAAGGGAACATAATCCTTTTGCACCATCTCGTCCTCTGTATCAAATAAGGATTCTTTACTATAATTAATAGCAGTTAAAAAATCACTCAGTTTCATCTTTAACTACTGCTATTATGTGTTCTCTTCGTATAACATCAAAATCTGAATGTTTTCCGATTCTAGACCTTGCATCATAAAGTATAATATCACCTTCCACATAATCAACTGGAGGGACATCACCGTTCATTAAAGGAAGTCCTCTACCCAAAGAGATTATCTTTGCTTCTGCAAATGTACTATCAAGAACTTGACTTTGTTTGAAGATGATACCACTTTCTGTGGTTTGTTCTTCTTCATAGTCAATCTTTTCTACAAGTATATGGTCACCTTCTGCTTTTAAATTTTTCATTTAAATTCTGCCTCCATCATTATTTCAATTAAACATGCTGTTGTATTTATTTCAGTATCTGCAACAAATGCTTCTTTGTATTGATATTCTGCTAACACAAGAATTGTTGCGGGAATACTTTGCGGTACGATATATTCAGAAAGATAATCATAGATTTTCCTGAAAACTGCTGTTTGGTCATTATCTAAATTTCTAACAACCCATTTTCTTACACTTGAAAAATCTTTATCTTTCATAGATTTCATTAAATCTTTAATTTCAATTTCACCAAGTTGTGTTAGAATGCCAACATCGATATTTCCAGAAATTGAGTATCTTTGTAATTCATTTATGGTTCTACGAAAATCTGGAAAATATTTCATAATCAATTCGACTAGAATCTTTTCTTCGTATGGAACACCCTCTTCATCTAAAATATTCTTTACTCTAGATAGAAAACCAGAAGCAAGTTTAGGTTTTTCTTTTGTGGGGATTACAAACTCTATATTTGTGCATCGAGAATGAATTGGTTTTATAATTCGGTTTTTATAATTACAAGTAATAATAAATCTGCAATTCTTAGAAAACTCTTCTATTGCACCTCTAAGTGCCGGTTGAATACTCTGAGCATTACTATAATCAAACTCATCTAAGATAACTACTTTCCTTGCTCCAGATAAAGAAACAGAACTTGCAAAATCTTTGATGGTTGTTCTTAGAGTATCAATGTTTCCAGATTCAGAACAATTTATAAGAATCCAATCACATCCCAATTCGTTGCACAATGCTTTTGCTATAGTTGTTTTACCACAACCTGCTTTTCCAGACAATAAAAGATTCTGTGCTTCACCTGAAGATACGATATCTTCAAATGTTTTCTTAATTGATTCTGGGAGGATACAATCCTCGATATTCTGTGGACGATATTTTTCTACCCACAAATATTCTTTCACTAATTCATTCATGATATTTTATTCGTATTTGGAATCCATTTCTAGTGCGACATAATAAACTAAATCGTGTTCTTTGTGAACAAATCTACTAACTACAGATTTACACAAGGATACAGAATAATCTCCATGCAGGAGTTTAAGATTTTCAATTTTATAATAAAATTGGAATGTTCCACCATCAGAATTTTCACCAAGTGTAATTGTATAATTATTTGTGGTAGAAGACTTTTTGTCTAATACAACTAATTCTATAGTTCCTTCTTCGTTGTTTGAACGAACGCACATATCAGGAAGTTGCAATACTGATGCGGCCTTTAACGCATCATCAAAATCATTCTGTGACAATTCAAAATCGATTGCTACCTCTGGCATTTTAATTTCTTTGGTTAATGTGGTAAGCAATGAAGGTTCAGAATAATAATAAGAAACCTTTCCACCATTCTTCCCCATAACCGTTACAGATTTTTCTCCAAACGAAAATTCTGGGTCATCGAAAAGTGAAATAGTACCCAAAAATTTATTCATATCCCATATACCAAATTCTACAGGAAAATCTTCCTTTACATTTGCCACTGCTACTACATTTTTTGCAGGGGTAATTGTATTAATCGTGTTTCCTTTCTTTACTAACAGATTCGAATTTAATGAAGAAAAATTCTTCAAAATTTTAAATGTGTCTTTCGAAAGTTTCATTGTATTTAGTGTTGTTGTCATTATATTCTCCATTATCAAGTTTACATTCACTAACTATAGTAGTATAACACAATATACCAATATGTCCATATTAATTTTCAAAGAAATCAAAATCATCTTCGCCAAGAGTACCGTCTGTAAATTCCTTTCCCACTCTCTTATTCCAATGGCGATTTTTTCTGGATGATTTCTTTTTCATTGTTTTATTTTTAAAGATTCTTCCTTCACCATCTTCACTGTAGTGTTTATTCTTTCGGCCTTTATTACCTTTCTTAGACATCTTAAAACTCCTCCAAATGTTCTATAAGATTTTTCAAATTATATTTAATAAAATAGTTCAATAGGTTTTTCCTTTTCCCTTCTGGGTCTTTTTTATATTCTTCTAGAATGATTGATTCATATTCTTCTGGTAAATAATTTAAGTCTATCAAGGTTTGATTTCTTATCCACTTATCAGATGATGTCCAATCACCTAGATTTTCAAGTACTTGTTTGACTTTATTTGCTCTACATGGAGTTTGTCTTTTATTTTCATTAATGATTGAATCATCATCTGAAAAGATGTTAGGAATTCCGTCAGAAGAATCTCCACGAATAATATGTTCTATTAGTGATTGTTCTGGGTCTTCGCAATCTATAAAATCTTTTTTGGTTGGACTATATTGTTTGACATTAGAATTTGTAAGAAGTTGTTTGAGGTCTTTATCACTAGAAACAATCATAACTTCTTCAGAAGACATTTTAGATAATACTGCAATAATATCATCTGCTTCTGTTCTATCTACCAACATATTTTTATATGGTAGATTCTCTTTTAACTCTTCTCTCAAATCACTCAGTGCATTAAAGATTTCTCCCCAATCAACATCAGAATCTTTCATTTTTCTTTTTCTATTCTGTTTGTAGTTTGGGAAAACATCTTTGCGCCAATAATTTCCTGCATCATGGCATATAACTAATTCACCATATCTCTTATGAAATTTTTTCCTATACATCCTATAAGTATTCAAAATCATATGACGAAGCATATTCATATCCAATTCTGATTTCTGTTTAATTATTTGAAAAGCACATGCAATCACGATTTGATTATTATCAATAAGTATCATTCTAAAAACCTTTAGTTAAATTCTCCACCCTCAATAGTATCTGCTGTTATTTCTTTCCACCCAGAATCTTCGTGAAGTGGTCCCATTCCCAATTCAATTTTTCTATTAGCAATATAAGTTTTATTATCGTATCTAACAATATCGCCTTTATTATATTGAATATACTCACCGTGTTCGTCCACAACTTTAAATAATCCTCTATGATTTTCATTACTAGATTTGGGTTGTGTATTTTCAGGAGTTACTGTTTTGTTGAGTTCATTTTCTAATTTTTCTACACGATATATCAATCGTATAATAGCAATATCTGAATTAGACAATGAAGGGTATTTTGCTAGAATATCCCTATCTGTAAATCTTTCATTGGAAAAAATTTCACGGACAGCATCATGTCCTCGATTTCCATGCTGTTTTCTAAACCTGTTAAATATAAACCAATCTCTAAACGCCATTTGATTTTTTCCTAGATATGCACTTGCTAAACATTTCAATTTTTCGGTCAGCATGTAGTCTCATATATTCTCTATCTTTTGAATCAGTATTTCTCTGATTCCAAAATGTCTTTTCTATAATAAACTCATAAACAGGAGTCTTTTCCCAAAAAATCTTTATTATAGTATCTCTTCCCTTTTCAAATGCCCACCAATCTTCTCCTTTTGCAGTTTTATAAGACCTTATGGAAAACTTTGAAGAAAGTTGTTGTAAAGAATCCTTCATATATTCGGCATATGAAATACTAGACAGTTTTCTTGTCATGCTTCAACCAATTCATTTTCTGTTACTGATAATGTATCAATTATTACTGAAAATGCTTCATATGGGTCAACATTTGCACTTGGTCTTCTATCTTCAATATGACCTCTAAAATCCTCTTTAACTGTTGATAAAGGAACTCTTACTGAAACTGTTCGGTCACACTCAGACCAAGTAAACTCATCAATATTTGCAGTTTCATGTTTACCTGTAAGACGATTCTCATTTCCACTTCCATATACTTTTATATGTTTGTCATGAGATTCTTCTAAAAGGGAACACAAATTCTCAATATATTCCTTTCCACCTTCTGTTCTACTTTTCTTAGTGGATATATTGATATGACATCCAGAACCGTTCCAATCTCCACTTACAGGTTTTGCTTCATAACTTATATACATATCCCTGACTTCTGCAAGTCTATTTAAAATATGTCTTGAAACCCATAATTGGTCTGCAAGGGAAATTGATGGAGCAGGACCTACTTGATATTCCCATTGGGACTTCATGACTTCCGCATTTGTTCCCCCAACATTAATTCCAGAAGAAATACAAAACTGTGCATGTGTTTCTACCACTTGTCTTTGAGAATTAATAATATTTTTTCCACCGTTTCCGCAATAATAATCTCCCTGTGGTTCTGGTTCTCCATCTTCCCACCCATGTACCAAACCATTAGAAGAATCCATGAAAACATATTCTTGCTCCACTCCAAACCAAAAATCATTAGAGTCTGAAAGTTCATCAACTATTTCTCTTAATTTTGCTCTTGTGTTTGTTTCGTGTGGGGTGTCATCTGCATTAAATACCTCACATAAAACAATATAGGAAACAGAATCTTGTTGTCTATTTGAAAATGGATTTCCAAAAAATCTAACAGGTTTTAAAATCAAATCACTATCGTTTGTTTCTGATTGTCCTGTACTAGAACCATCAAATGTCCACTGGGGTATTTGAGTCATTATAGAATCAAAAGGTAAAGGGTTTTCTTCAGTTCCAAAATTAATAGTAATATAACGAGTCTTACTTCTAATTTGTTTTTCTTCTGTTCCATCAACCCAAATATATTCTAACTTTGCTAGTTTTCTTGTAGGGATTGATTTTTTTACATTTGCAGGTGGTTTTGGTGGTGCTGGCACTTCTTCACCCTTTGCCCACTTCTCTAAAATATCCTTTTCCCTAAAACCACAAACCATATTTCCAGTTTCTACATCAAGGAATAATGGAGTACCGCATTGTGCATTATGTTTTGATTTTGCGGCATTTGCTCGTTCGGCATTTTCTGGATTGTTCATATCCAATGTAGTGATATCATATCCTTCTTTCACCAATTCTTCTACTACTGGGTCTGCTTTCTTACACCAACCACAACGAGGGTTCATGATGTAGAGAAGGTCATGTTTTTTTGATTTGCTCATTATTTATCTTCCTTATAAAAAACTAATACTGGTTCGTATTTCATGTATGTTCCATTCACTTGACAGAAATTCTTACATGTAGGTTTTCCGTCCTCACCTATTCTATTTTGACCTGGCATTCCTTCCAATGCCATCTTCAATGTATATTTATATATCATACCAAGAGACTTTAAAATGTCAATACTATCTTGTTGTATAGGTAAATATTTTCCACTTACCAATAAATCTGCAACATTCCACGCCATATATCTATTAGGTTTTAAATATTCAGCACAGGTTTCCAATGTAGGTGCTAAAAATCCATGTCTCCAAGATTCATAAGAACCGAATTTCTTATATGATTGGTTTTCGTCCTCACTATATGCTTCCCTATTAAAATATGGAGGAGATGTAAATATGAAATCTAATTTTCCTTTATATTTTTGAAAATCCTTATTTAAGTGAATTACTTCTGAACCTTCTTGAAATATTTCGTATGTGTTTGTTTCACAAAAGAATGGGTTTCCCCTATAAGTTTTGGTATTGTAGAAATCTGCAAGAGAAGCATATTTGCTGTAATTACCACCATCAAGAAAATTATCAGGATTGGGGTCAGTGCCAATATAGTGAACATTACGGTCATCCCTAACACCCATAGCACCAAGTATCCTACCACCCCAACCGGCAGATGGGTCATAGATGTTAATAACTTCTTGGTCTTTGAGATTTTCTGTGAATCGCTCATATAAGTATTTAGCAGTCAT
>CEOH01036566.1_pt1 | contig 10433 bp, 12 predicted proteins | sample 530311 | NCBI WGS metagenome assembly CEOH01 (sample SAMEA2619923, study PRJEB7988) | marine metagenome | biome: marine biome (ENVO:00000447); feature: deep chlorophyll maximum layer (ENVO:xxxxxxxx); material: "saline water (ENVO:00002010), including plankton (ENVO:xxxxxxxx)" | depth 60 m
GCACCATACGAGCCAATAACAAGAGAACAATACGAGGATATGATAAAGGATATTACGCCAATCCAGCGTATTGAAACAAACGAAGGCGGAATTGGAAGCAAATTCTGCACAAACGATACTTGCGAAATATAGGAGAAATAATGAATATAGTACCAGAAAATCGTCACCTCTTGGTTCACCCAGTTGAAGAAGAAGCAACCGTTGATAACACGGTGCAACTTCTTATGCCGGAGGACTTTCGACCACCACAATCGCCATATGTTGTATGCAATGTGCTTGATATTGCAGAAGACTCAAAGTTCTATAACAGCCCAATACAAAAGGTTTTGATTGAACGCCGTATGCTTCATGAGGTCACTCTTGACTCAGAAACACACTATTTAGTGTTAGAAAACTATGTTTTTGGGAGACTACAATGAAATTAACGAAAGAAATTATAAAAGAGATGGTTCTTGAGGTATTGAGCGAACAGGAGTCTGTTCTTCTTGAGACCCCCGAAAAAGAAGGTGAACTCATCACAGAATCCGATGAGATAATTGTTGAAGCGCCAAACTCGGTTATCGAAGCAATGAAGAAAGCATCGGAACATCCCGGCAAGAAAATTAAGTTTGTTAGATCGGGTGATAAGTGAAGACCATCTATTTATATGATGACGAAATCGGGCGAGTAGATTACATTGAGCATATGGGTTCCGACCTAACCATTGTAAACTCCGCCCGAGTTTCATTTGGTGTAACTAGAGATGAACTGGAAGAAAGAGATAAAAGACTTATTAGGTACTTGGTGGACCATCGTCATACATCAACCTTCGAGCACAATGTCGTTACTTTTCGTTTTGTTGTTCCTATGTTTGTTCGCTCTCAGCATATGAGACATCGAACATGGTCGTACAACGAGATCTCCAGAAGATATACCGATAAAGACTTGCAGTTCTATATGCCGCGAAGCTTCCGCACACAGCATAGAACCAACAGACAAGCCTCAAACACTGATCAAATAAACCCAATAATCTGGCCCGACCTTGCCGATTTCGGCGAGGGAACTCGTGCGAATCATGCGGTCAGATCTCATGTTGATAAGAGTTTAGCACTATTTAACAGGATGATGTCCGAAGGAGTATGTCGTGAGCAAGCGAGGATGGTCTTACCGCAAAATCTTTACACGGAATACTATGGGACTTGCAATCTCAATAACTTGCTTAAATTTATTAAGCTCCGTTCACATGAAGGCGCTCAGTGGGAAATACGAAAAGTTGCCCAAGCCTGTCTTGAAATTAGCCAAGAACTTTGGCCGGAGGCTACATCGGCGTTTAGAAAAAATGACGGTAACTAAAATAAAGCCGATCTTTAAGGTTGGTGATCTGGTGCATCTGGAATCCTTCAATCTTTACACCGTCTTGGAGGATGGTACCAAAAAGATTGGAATCATAATTAGCGAAGCCATCTACGACCAATCTTACTCTTATCAGGATTGGATCATGTTTAACGAACCCCTTTACGATGTTCAGTTTGGGAACGAATTAAGAAGAGCGATACCACAAAGATTTTTAGAGAAAGTCTATAAGGAGGGACCATTAAGCTCCAGTTCAAAACATTAGTATTAGGACGCACAATCAAGTCTTTGCTTTACGCCTACAAAAATGAACTACCAATTATTCTTCACGATCCGGTTAGACCGAATGATGTTGAAATTGTAAATGACGATCATAGTTTTGACTTTCTGTTGTTTGATAAGATTCCAACTTATGCAGAAGTCTGGGATCGTTTAGTTTTCATTCTTGGAATGGGAGGCTTGATGGTAATTCCAGACATGATACAAAATCTTCGTCATGATAGTGACAAAAAAGTCGTAACAATCGTAACAAAACAAAGTTCCCGATTTATTGTTAAATATCAAGAACTTATGAAACTTGACCTAAATGATACGGGCGATGTGTTACTTTATGACTGGTTTGATTTCCGAGCAGGTTCTCAAAATTGCCCCGACATTATCCGTGGTGATGATGATGCCCCGTCACGATTGGTTCTTTACCCATCTCGCAGACAAAAAGTCAAGAAAGGAATGCGTGATATGGTTGCGATCTCACGAATAAAGGAGACTGATTCTTCGCTCTGGGACTACAGCGAGATGGCTATTCACCACAAATGCCTTCAGTTGTTTAAGAAATACAACATCAAAGGCCCAAGCATTGGCTACACAAAGAAGGGCACCGCTCGTCATGGTAAGATCAAAATCGAACATGCGTGGAGAGAAATAAAAAAAGAAGTGAATTCATTATACACAATAGAGGAATTATGCAAGATGAAACAAAGAGGAAGACGGCTGACGAACTTAACGACAAACCTTTTCTCGACCTCCAAAACTTTCACCTCGCAGGAATAATTCCCGTCGCAGGACACAAGCTGGACTTTGGGATGGAGTGGGATGAATGCTTGTCCCCCATCTCTCCAAACTACACGCTCATCGAGAACGCAATCTACGAGTGTGCTTGGGCTGGCTGCGACACCATATGGGTTGTTGTGAATGACGACATGGCTCCTTTGCTGCGCCATCGGATCGGTGAGAGGATTCAAGACCCCATCTATGTGACCAACAAGTTTGCAACCGCACAAAAGAACTACCAGAAGCACATTCCAATCTTTTATGTCCCTATCCACCCAAAGGACAGAGATAAGAGAGATTGCCTTGCTTGGTCGGTCCTTCATGGTGCGGTTTCCTGTTTAAAGATCTCAGATTTCCTCTCAAAGTGGATTAAGCCGGACAAATATTATGTATCGTTCCCTTTCTCTGTTTTTAACTCGTTTGATCTGCGACAACACCGTCGCAAGATTAGGTCAAAAAACAACTTCTATGTAACAAAAAATGGATTGTCGGTTGAAGACAACCTCTACGCTTCATTTACATTTGGAAAGGAAGAATTTGTTAAATATAGGCGAATAATTAGGCAAAAAGGCACCGGAATGTATGATCCTGAAAGCCCGAAAGACGAAAGAGGGATTCACACCGAGCGATTGCCCATTGAGGAACGCTATTCTGCCCGACATTTTGATTTACAAGACGTTTTCATCGATCTTGATGTGTCGGAAGACAATTCCGTGGAACCATCTTGGTATTACGACATCGGATCTTGGGAGGAGTACTGCGCATTCCTATCAACCGAGGAGAGCAAGAAAATTAAAAGGCCAAACCCGATTGTGATGGGATACAGGGAATTTAATAAAATTGGGCTTGACAATGACCCTAAAACATGATACTTATAATATATGAGCGTTCACGAATTAAAATATAAAAAATTGCTTAATGAACTCAAGTTTTATAACGAAGAGTTAGAGTTGATTGAGGAGAGTATACACGATATTCACTTAGAGTTTGAGACGTATTACAACGGCTTTCTAGAGGAAAAGGGCACGTCCAAACAGGAACTGGAAGATACATCTCCTAAAACTGCAACATATGATACAATGCAGGAGAATATGAAAGCAGCCGCAGGTCCAGCAGAAACTGACGAGACAGGGTTAACAGTTTTAAATCAAATGTCTGACGAGGACCAAGAAGCCAAGAAGGTTTTCGCCAAATTATATAAAGACATCGTCAAAAAATGTCATCCAGATAGATTGTCCATGGACGACATGGAATACTTTAATAAAATGAATACAAGATTTAAAGCAGCCACTTGGGGATACAATAATGCTAAGTGGTCCATAGTTATTAAAGTAGCACAAGAGCTTGGAATCAAGCCCTCAAACTACAAGAAGATGAATGGGCATCTTCGACGAGAGGTGGCGGATGTACAAAAAAAGATTAAACACCACAAATCTACATTTGGTTACCGCCTTTTTGAAGCAGAAGAAAAAGAGGAAAAAGATTATATTGTTAACGAATTTATTTATTCATTATTTAGGAGGAGATTGTGAGCGTTATTGATACTATTTGTATTACGGAAAACACCCATCTATATGAGGACTCGCGAGATAGCGATACCATCTACATAGAGATTGAAGACATAGGAGAGTGTTCGTTTGAAATATGGTCCTCCGATGATCAAACCACATCTTCTCGTGCCGTTATTAAGATAGATAAAACAGATTTTGAGAAAATGGTTAATGCATATACCGCACGACGAGATTAAAGTTGGTGCGCTTGTGCGTTTAGAGGAAGGCTCGTATTATTGCGAGCGTCACAAGAAATTTGTTACAATCGGGCCTGAGATGATCGGAGTGATTGTTCATATCTTTAAGTATGACGAGATAACTTACCCTTGGAAAACGCTGGGATACAGATATTTAGCAGACCTCGTAATGGGTCCACACAAACTTAGAGATGTTCCCAACTTTAAAATCCACGGAGTTTGATTTTGATGCCCCCTCAATTTCCTAAAAAATACAGACGAGACAACGAGTACGAAGATCTTTACAATAACTTTGATTATCTATTCTGCGATGTCTTTTGGGGCTTTGATGTAGGGCCGGGCTGGTTTGAGTTCGTCGCCGACTTCGTTGTGAAGCTTGATGTATATACAAAAAGAGAGGGTCTCGATCCTCAGAAATATAAAATCATGAGTGTTAGAAATAAATTTGGTGTGCTCAGGATCTATCTTGCAAGGACGGACTTTTACTTAAACTCTTTGTTAGCCGAGATTGAGGCAGAAGCATCTGATGCATGCATAGTTTGCGGAGCCAAGATTAAAGGCGCTATCGGGATCTATTCGCAAATGTGCGAGGAACATGTAAAAGAATTCTAAAACTACTTGACAACGAGCTTCTAGCATGTTATATTACTGTATAATCACGGAGGTTTTGTGAGTTATAAAACAGTATCCTTTAAGGGTTCAAAAAGAAAGCTTCTTCTAAACATCGAGAAGCGCATTAAAGAAGTTGAGGCCAAAGAAGTATTCGATGGCTTTTCGGGCACAGGAATCGTGTCTGCGCATTTACGTTCGCAAGGCTATAAAGTTTATGCTAATGATAAGATGCCGTCATGCAATTTGTTCGCTTCGGTTTTTCTAAACGGCTTTGATTTGCTTGCGGTTGCGAAACATATTGAGCACATCAATTGGCTTGCGGGGAATGCTGGCTGGATTACGGCCAACTATTCTGGTGAACGAAAGCGCATGATAAAAGGCATCAGGCAGATTGAGTCGCGACCTTTAGGGTTCACTGAATCTAACGCCATGAAACTGGATGTTGCTCGTGAGTACGCAGACCTCATCGCAGACAAGAATGATAGGAACGCTGTTATTTTTTCTATTATTTTGGCCATGGACAAAGTATTTAATAACACCAACGACCAGAAGTCATGCTTGAAGAATTGGACTTCGGCAGCCCTGTCTGATGTCGTATTTGAGATCCCAACTTTGGTTCAAGGACCAAAGGGCAAAGTCTACGAAGGCGATATTCTAAAGGTTAGAAAGAAAAACTACGATGTGGTTTATCTGGATCCTCCTTACACTGCTGGTGTTTTGTACGACACTTGCTATCATCTGAACGATAGTGTTGCTATTTGGGACCAACCAGCGTTAGATTCAGACTATGCTATCCCTCGTCCTGAAAGAGCAGCCTATAAAAAGCGAAACAAGCCCGCAGGAGCATATTATTCAAAGCCCCGAGCAGTTGAGGATTTTACAAAACTATTAAGTTCTTTTAACTATAACAGGCTGATTCTATCATACAGCGACGCTCCGAGGAATATTCTAACTTATGAAGAACTAGAGAACATTTGTAAACAACACGGCACATTATCGATTGATGCGATTGATCACAAGATTTGCTCTCAACCAAATAGTCTCAATAAAATCTCAGATAAACTAACAGAATTCCTTTTTATTATCGATAAATAAATCTTGACAAACACAACACAATCAGTTACATTATAAACACTAGGAGGTAGAATGGAAAGAATACCATTTGTAGGATTACATGCTCACTGCGGAGTGGGCTCACCATTTGATGGCTTCGGCTATCCAGAGGATCACATGGAGTTTGCTTACTCCAATGGATCAAAAGCATTGGCCTTGACCGATCATGGAAACATGAACGGCTTGGCCTATCAAGTTATGCACGCAAAAAAGATGCAAGCAGAAGGCAAAGATTTCAAGCCAATCTATGGTGTTGAAGCGTACTTCATTCCATCCGTTGATGAGTGGAAAGAGAAACTTGAAGAATACAGAAAAGATAAGAAGCTTGCGAAGCAGATTGATAAAGGTCAATCAGGAACCACGATTGAGAATGAAGGCGCTTCAAAGAGTGTATCAAAGCATGACATTAATCGTCGCCGTCACTTGGTACTTCTGGCTCAGAATCAGACTGGTCTCAACAATCTTTTCAAAATGATTTCCAAGAGTTACACAGGCGATAACTTCTATCGCTATCCTCGCATCGACTTCAACTTGCTTGAGCAATACGGAGAAGGCATCATTGCTGCCTCTGCTTGTCTGGGTGGCGTCTATGCCGGTTGCTACTGGGAGAATCGTGACGAAGGCGACGATGCTGTCCTTGATTGTATGCGAGACGTTACACAGCGGTTTCAAGACATTCTTGGGGATCGTTGGTATGCTGAGTTGCAATGGAACAACATTCCAGAGCAACACGAATTGAACAAATATATCATCCAAGTTGCGGATGAAATGGGTGTAAAACTGATCTCTACCTGCGACAGTCACTATCCTAATCCGACCGCTTGGCAGTCTAGAGAACTATATAAAAGACTAGGTTGGCTTGGAAAGAAGCCAGAGTGGGCCGAAATGGAACTGCCGGTTTCTGTTGAAGAAATTGGATATGAACTGTATCCAAAGAATGGTAACCAGATGTGGCAGTCCTATAAGCACTACTCAGAATTATGTGGAGTTACTTACGACGATGACAAAATACTGGCTTCAATTACAGAAACACACGACATCGCTTTCAATCGCATTGAACGATTCACCCCTGACAACACTGTGCGGTTGCCTGATTTTGTCGTTCCTGCTGGGACAGACGCTACAACCTACCTTGGTCAGCTTTCTTTCGAAGGTCTTGTAAGCGTCTTTAAGTCTCGCGGTCTAGATCCCAACGGCGGGATGTTTAAGAAGTATAGCGAAAGATTAAATGAAGAACTTGATGTAATCAATGGCCGTGGTTTCGCAAAGTATTTCTTAACAATGAAAGCGATTGTTGATAAGACCAACGAGGTTCAACTCGCAGGTCCGGGCCGTGGTTCTGCTGCCGGTTCTCTTGTGGCTTACGCTCTCGGTATCACCCAAGTTGATCCCATCCAGTACGGCCTTCTGTTCTCTCGTTTCCTCCGCTCTGATGCGAAGGACTACCCAGACATTGATTACGATGTATCCGACCCGATGGTTCTCAAAGAGAAGCTTATCGAAGAGTGGGGTAACGATGTTGTTGTGCCTATCTCAAACTGGAACACACTTCAGTTAAAGTCTCTCATCAAAGACATCTCTCGTCTGTATGAGATTCCATTCTCCGAGGTCAACCCTGTTACATCAAAGATGATTGGTGAAGCAACACCCTTGGCCAAGGCCCGTCATGGTATTAAGGCTGGTGTGTATACTCCGACTCTTAGCGAGGTCATGGAGTTCTCTGATTCTCTTCAGGGATTCTTCCGTAAGTATCCAAAGATTGAGAAGCACTGTCGTGATCTTGCAGGTCAGGTAAAGTCTTGCTCTCGGCATGCCGGTGGTGTTGTGATTGGTGAATCTCTTAACCAATACATGCCTCTCATTTCATCCAAGGGTGTTCGCCAGACTCCATGGTCTGAAGGCCAGAACGTTCGTCAACTTGAGCCCATGGGCTTTATCAAATTCGACATCCTTGGCTTGTCCACTCTGCGAATGATTGAGGACTGCATTGAAAAGATTCTCCGTCGTCATCACGGCATTGAGAATCCAACATTCCAGCAGGTTCGAAAGTTCTACATGGAGAATCTCCATCCTGATGTGATTGATCTTGATGACCAAGAGGTCTACAAGAATATTTTCCACGATAAGAAGTGGATTGGTATTTTCCAATTTACCGAGAATGGAGCACAAACATTCGCAAGTCAAGTAAAACCTACATCGATAATTGATATTTCTGCTATAACATCTATTTATAGACCCGGCCCTCTTGGTGCTGGTGTTGACCGTCAGTATGTGGCGGCCCATAATGACCCTGAATCGGTATGGTATATGAACGACTTAGTTCGTGAAGTAACCGAAGAGACACATGGTTTCTTGATCTTTCAAGAACAGATTGCTCTTCTTGCTCACAAACTGGGCCGTAATCTCACGCTGGATGAAGGGAATCTTCTACGAAAAGTATTAACAAAGAAAGGAACAGGTAAAGGACATGAAGTTAAAGATGCGATATATAAAAAGTTTATGCAAGGTTGCGAAGACAACGGACTCGCGGTTTCTCAAGGAAACGATCTTTGGCAAACCTTTGAGTATTTCTCAGGCTACGGCTTTAATAAGTCGCATGCGGTAAGTTACTCTATAATTTCTTATCAATGTGCATGGCTTTGTAACTATTACAATGTGGAATGGGTTGCATCCTTCTTGGATAAAGAGCCTGAAACTCGTAAAGAGAAAGCAATAAATTTGGCTAAACAACACGGTTATAACATCCAGCCTCTCAATGTAAACCACTCAGGTCGTACTTGGGAGATACTTGATGATTCGACTTTGGTTGCTCCGCTTACGACTATCAAAGGTCTGGGCGACAAAGCAATCGATCAGATTCTTGCTCATCGCCCATTCAATACCATCGAGGACTTTCTGTTCAATGAGAACATCGTTTACTCAAAGTTGAACAAGAAAGCACTGGATGCTCTGTGTCGTGCTGGTGCGATGAAGGATCTCCAAGATGATCGCTTCACCGGAGACAAGCACTTCTGGACTGCGACCTGTGTTGACCGCCCAAGGAAGCTTAAGAACTTCGAAGAGAACATCGTTAAGTATCGTCCGGAGGGCAACTTCTCAACTGATGAGAGGATTGACTTCTTGGCCAATCTTACGGGTATATTCCCAGTGAGTTTGGTTATTGATGACGGCATTCAGCGGAAGCTGGATCAATACGGTGTACCGCCAATCTCAGAATATGACCCTGAGTTGCAAATGTGTTGGTGCATCGTGCGAGATGTAACCAAGAAGAAGACCAAGAATGGGAAACTATTCTATGTTGTTGATGTAATTGATAACAACTCAGTCCAGACTAGATTACGCTGCTGGTCAGTCAAGCCCGAACGAGACATCCTTTATGTTAATCGACCTTATATGGTCAAACCACAGTACAATGAGACTTGGGGGTTTTCAACCAGAGGGGCACTGAACAACTGTTGGGTCATGTTGGGATAATGGGAGAGAAAATGAATAAAATTAAATTAGGTGACTCACGTAAATTGTTGAAGACCGTAGAGGATCAATCAGTCAACTGTGTATATATTGACCCGCCATTTAACTCCAGTCGTAATTATCGTTTAACGAGTAGCGACCAGAGCATTGGCTTTAACGACATCTATCATTCCGATCAGGAATACATCGATTTGATTGAACCAATGGTAAAAGAATCTCATCGAGCCTTGGCTAAAGATGGATCGCTATTCTTTCACATTTCAGCCGACCAGATGTTGTTGCCTCACATGGTCCTCTCCAAGTATTTCAAACGCATTCAGCCTATCTTTTGGCTCCGTTCACGCTCTAAAAACAATACTAAAAGCAAGTTGGGTGCTTGCACAGATATAATTTATTGGTGCTCTAAAGTAGATAAACCAAAGTTTAACATGGTCTATCAACCTTTGGATGCTTACTATGCTGAAAACTCTTACAAGAACAAAGACAAGACAGGCAATTATGCACTTGGCCATATAACATACACCAAAACCCAAGCACCAGATAAGACAAAAGACAAGCAAAAGCCTGTTGCAAACAGACGTTACTATTCTCTTAACCACAATGGTGTCGTGTATAATCCACAATATGGATGGCGTCTCAGCAAAGCACAATTGGCCGACTTAATCAAACAAGACAGGATACATTTCCCAACTAAAAAAGGTGCAAAACCATACAAAAAGATATATGCACATGAGTCACTTGGAAAACCCTGTACCGATTATTGGGACGACCTTCATTCGATTGCACAAGGTGGTGAGAAGAGGGTTTACCCAACACAAAAACCTGAATCCCTTTTGGAGCGCATCATCAAGATGTCCACTGACGAAGGAGACACTGTTCTTGATCCCGTAGCAGGTGGAGGAACTACTGGCCTTGTGGCGCAGAACCTAAAGAGAAACTATATATTGTTCGACATCAACCCAGATTCCATAGAAATCTGCAAGAAAAGACTTGACAGCCAGTGATGAGCGAGTTATATTATATGTATAATAATCAAGGAGAATATTATGGGTTTCAAGACAGACGGTTCATCACACACCAACGGAATCAAAAACGAAGAGAGAGTAGC
>CEOH01024411.1_pt1 | contig 10418 bp, 4 predicted proteins | sample 530311 | NCBI WGS metagenome assembly CEOH01 (sample SAMEA2619923, study PRJEB7988) | marine metagenome | biome: marine biome (ENVO:00000447); feature: deep chlorophyll maximum layer (ENVO:xxxxxxxx); material: "saline water (ENVO:00002010), including plankton (ENVO:xxxxxxxx)" | depth 60 m
CCAACACGCGGTATGTGGAGTGGGTATGGTTCGGTACCATCCGGGTCAACAGGAATCTTCCTTCGCCTTCGTGAATCCTTTCCAGAAGAGACATATAGTTCTGCTGGAGCTTACTCTAAAACAGGGTCTTTGATTGATACTTGTGGCTTCCAAGCAGGTAATGAGAGAATGGGCGAGCTAGCTAGCGACGGAGAAAAGGTTATCTCAGAGGCAATTGTGGCCATTCCATTCATTATGAACAACGGCAAAAGAGACTTCTTCCCAGTTCGCAGAGAGCACATTGACTTGCTTACTGGCAAGAGAGAAAGTCTTTCACCGAAAACACCTGAACCCGGATCTTCAATTATACAAATGGTTGACGCTATGCAAAAGTTTGTTATGCCTCCGCATCTCGACTTCCTTAAGAATCAAAAAATAGAGCCGTTCGTTACGTATATCTTCGAGTTTAATCACGCCCTCAAGCAAGATGAGCTTCGCGATATTTGGCAGAATGTTATGCCCGAGATTGCACTTAAAGCAGAGAAGCAAGATGTTTCGTTCTCGCATAGTTTGGGCGAGGGCGAGTTCTTCGATGGAAAAGATATACCAGCAGAAACTCAATGGATGGTCTTTAAAATTAAACAAAGAGCGGAGATGAGCTACTATGCAGTGACCGCGGACTCAACAGACGATAATCGTTTCGCATTCCAGTTTAAAGCTGGCGGTGAAAAAAAGGTTCCAGAATATAGTTATAACTGGCCTTATGATTACTTCTCATTAGTTGAGTTGGCAAAGATCGATACAGAGGTCACATTTAAACCAAAGGCGGAGCCGATTGTGAAGACTGGAATGAAGAAAACAGAGCCAACTAGTACCCCGGCAACTGAGCGACCATCGACCGCTCCTTCACCTCCAACAACCCCTCCTGTTCTTGGAGGCCCAAACATGGGCACCATTAACAACAATGATGGAGGTCAATATTAATGAGATTCTTTGATTCAAAAGAAGAGGTCTTGGACATCCAGCTTACTCAGCACGGCAAGAAGCTCTTGTCTGAGGGCGCACTTAAGCCTGTTTATTATGCTTTTTTTGACAATGATATTCTCTATGACGGCTCTTATTCTAATAGAGAAGAGGTTCAAAACACAATTGACGAAAGAATTAGAAAAGAAACACCTAGATTAAAGGCACAATATATTTTTAGAGGAACAGATACAACCTCAACCCTTGATAAGAATCTGCAAATAAGTCCAGAAAAGAATTACAGCCTAGGTCTTCCCTTGGGCAATTCAAGCTTGGGGTCAGACAAGGCTCCAGCGTGGGACATAAACTTCCTATACAACGAACTGACATCTTCAGTGGATTATCTTTCCGGTTCGGGACTATCGTATGTTAGGATACCACAGTTAGAGACTGAGGTTGATTTCGAGATTTATGTAACACAGAAAAAAGAAGACGGATCCGTAACAACCAATTACATTCCAGAGAGACTGGTGGACGTTGCGTACAATATGTTCGAGGACACACCCGGTGTACACGGCCCAGTTGATGATGAAGAAGAATATCTTTTAGCAAAAGACGGGACTATGATTCAAATAAAACCCGATTTTGTTTTGTTGGAGGTTGAAGAAGATAATACAGATTCTATGACAGACAATTTTGAAATAGAAATCTTTGAAATATCGAATGTCATCGATGAAAACGGTAATCAACAAAAGATTGAAAAGCCTCTAGAGTTTTTTAATCCAACTTTAGATGAAAATCTGGGACCACAACACATTGAATATTATTTTAATTTGGAGGCTGACTTAGATATTCCACAAGAATTCTTCTGTGCCTCCCCTGTTGTTAAAGAACGAAAAAGGTCTAGATTGGTTGATGATAGCCTTCCTTATCCATTAAGGTGTCCTGAATATGAAGGCGGCAAAGATCTTTATATAGATGACGCCGCGAAAGAAGAGGAGCCTTGTTAATGAGCAGTGCAGTACCACACGTATATGTGAAGCGAATTGTAGTGGAATCAATAACCAGAAGTGCTACAGATAAGAGTGCTGAACTGACTTTTGATTTGAATTTCTGTCTAAAGTTTCCTGCTACCGCAAATCCGCTTGTTGCAGATGGCTTTTTCTCTCAACATGAGTTGATAAACATTTTCAAAGTCTTAGTTTTGGAAATCACAGACGCTGGAAGCGATAATTATCTTAAGGGCTTGGATCCTCAAAAAATGGCATCAAAAGCTTGGGAGTTTAAAGATACTGATTTCTTTAACTCATCTAGAGTTTTTACTGTGATAAACCCTAGGATTGCTTTTGATAGTGACGCAAATACTTATGAGGTTATATTTGAGACAGAAGAAAAGTTCAAAGTACAGGCATCAAACCCACATTTAACTTATATGTTTATACCTTATTTTGAATCTTGTCCAAAGCCAATTTTTGGCACTCCAACGGTTGAAAAAGTGTTGGACCGAGGCCAGATTGTTGAGAAAGCCCTTAAATTCTCTACAGCAGATGGCAAAACTTACTCTGGACCAGTGCATAAGCATGGCAATAAGTGGATGGCCGGCGCAAAACACACTTCTCAACCTCACGCAACTTTGAAAGCGAAGGAGGTGCTCAACACTACAATTCAAGATTTGAGAATCCTAAGCCTGTTGGCCAATATAAATCTTGATACTTCGTATGAAAAGCCCGGTAATTCGGCATATTTTAGTGAACTTTCTTTATCTACTGCCCTCACTGGAGAGGCAAGGTACCTTTTTAATATTGATTTTGGAAAAATGGTAAAACACGCTTCTCAATATCCTTGGTTACAAAAGAATAATACCCTGACAGGCAAGTCAAAAATAGATTCTATTCGGGTTTTAAGAAGAAGAAAGCCCAAATTAAAGGCGGAAAGCAAGCTCGGAGCACCAAAAGCAGCCCAAGACCAAGTTTATGCGTTCGATGAGAACACGGCTCAGTATGAAACCATTGCTGAATCTGCAGATACTAGCCCAAATAAGCTAGCTAAGGGCTCAAATGTCATTGAAACACACGAAGGCGAGCCGCAAGAAGTGGGAAATATTAGAGAAATTAGTTTAAATTCTACAAAAAGTGGTATAAGAACGTTTTCTGGAGTAGATTTCTCTATTGTGGACGCCACATCTGGAAAGTATGAGTATGGAGTTGAGGTCGCAATATCGGATCCAAGCTTTGACCATCTACAGCAAGCAGTTACATCGATAAATAATGCAATTGCGGTGCTTGAAGACTATTATGCCGAGGCCATTGGCTTCTTTGGCAAAGAAGTTAGTCAAAATTTTAACTATTTGACCGGAAGATTTAGCCAATCTTTCATTCAAGATACCGATTCTCAAGCAATCCAGTCGGCAATTCAGACTTATTTGCAAGCTCTGACATCGATGGTCGATGTAGATATAAATGTTGGCACATATGGGCTGAAATTATACTCTATAATAAGTCCCATGACAGGGACACCGGAGAATATTCAAAGAGTGTTGGCCCCAATGAAGACACTTCAGACAAAACTTCAAAATCTCTTTGACGATAAAACCAAATCAAGTCAATCTGGCGGCGAAGCTGGGACTAAAAACAAGAACACTGCAAAGATTGGAGGTTCAAGCTACACAAAATGGTTTGATGAAGAGTACGATGCCTCGTCTAGGGCGCTAGGGTATGAATTTTGTCGACCTTCTACCAGAGCTTTCACTGGCCCTGTTACTATTAAATGGGCGGATTTTGAAAGTGCGACCTTAGCACAAACGTTATCTCTGTTTACCCGAACCACTCCAGCCAAAGTTACAGAAGATCTGACAGTCAACCCAGAAAGCACTCAGTATTCTTTTTTGAAACCAGTATCTGTAAACTTGGATCCTGAAAAACGAATTGATTTGACACCAGATCTAGATCCCGAGACGCACAATTATATTTATACAGCGATTTTAAAGTTTAGTAATTCTTTCGAGCCCCCCGCAGATAAGACAGGCTTCAACTCAAACAAGAAAAACAAATTTAATCCAAATAAGGAAAAGTTAAGAAACGAGCTTATAAAGTTTTTCGCCGGTCATGGCGTCACTGTCGGCTTAGACGGATTCAAAACAAAGACCGAGAAAGAGCTTCAAGAAGCGTATATGGCTAGCGTTGTTGACGAAAGACCAATCAAGGACACATTAAAAACTTTATTAAAAGACAAGAACAAAGAAACAAAACAAAAAATCTCTGAAGAGAAAAGTTTGGAAAACGATAACACAAACCCAAACAACGTTTTGATCAACTTGGTGCAAAGCAAAGATTCGAAGCCAGCGCAAAAAAAGATTGACATTGTTAATTTTATTTTAGGTAAAGGTGATTTAAACTTAACTCAAAGCGCCTTCAACAACTTGCCAAATCAAATCAAAGCCCTGCTTACTTATTATAGTGTAGATTTTTATGATAAAAAAGGGGAAAACCCTCCCATCACTCTCAAGACCTTCTCCATGCTTGGTAGCAATCCAAATAAATACATAGGCTTTATGTATCACAACTTCTTCCATTTTATGGAAGTCCAGATTTTGACAGGCTATGATAAAACTTTGAATTCTCCAATATTCGAAAAACTAACCAAAAATAATCTAGTTTCAGGAAAATCCCTTTGCAGACTTCAGCCAACTACAAACTACAGAAGCATAATACCAACTTATGATTTAAAATTTCCAGTATTTAATGATACATTCATCTTAGAGGTGCAGGGTGTGTCGGCGGAGTCATCAGCAACACCTCCAGCTAAGAACATGAAAGAGAAAACAGAAATAGAGAACATCACTGCAGATGCCAGTCAAGGTAGTTCCTCCACCGCTTCTTATGATTTAGAAATAACATCACCTGCCGACATCGCGACAGGCTATGAATACACTGAGACTAAGATTGCGACTGCTAAGAAAAAGGTTCCAAATTTTGACAAACAAGCAACGCAACAGGTTTTCGAAAACCCCAGCGCTGGTAACATGACGCCACCACAAGGTGGCTCAGGCCCATTCGGAGGAGGATACTAAAATGGTTAAAGGTAAGTTCGGCCCACCCGGCCCACCAAATAAACCCGGACCACCTACGGGTAACACAACTAACATTAGCGAAGATCCAGAAGCTCAGGGGGTTCCACAAATGGGCCAGCCCGGTGGAACAGAGAATGACCCTTCCCAGACAAACCCAAATGCTACGACAGGGAACACTGACGATACTGGTGGCAAGGCCGCAGGCAAGAACTCCGGTTTTTCTTTCCCACCCGGTTCCGCTGGAAGCCTCAATAAGAATCATACGTCTAACATAGATTCGCCCTTACAGAAACACTCTGACAAGATCCCCGGTGGATTCAAGGAGTCTGCAAAAGAAATGGTCGAAAAAGAAATGCAGCAAATGATGGAGGTGGAACTTAAGTGGGCTGAACTACAGGCAGTGAAATTAGGAGAAGTTCAACCACAAAATTATAAAACTTGTGGTGGATACATCGGTAAAGAAGTTTTCTACGGCTTCCCTCCTAGGGCTTTTTTGGGAAAGTCTGTCCCCGGCCTAGGAATGCAAGAAGCTTGGGCAGAGTTAATGACTCAAAAAACAGATCCCAACTCAGATGTGATTAGGGAATCTTTAGGAAAAATATGGACACCTTTTGCTCCACTAGATGCAGTTGAGGAGGAAGTTGCCAACCTAGAGGATAGAATTGTATATGCACAGCACCCAAAAGGAAAGTTGGCAGAGTTAATAACTTCCGCTAATGGCGGCGAAATATTTAATTATTCTTTCCCAAAAGAAGTTATTGAGGGAGGAATTCCTTATGGAGATGCAACACAGGTCGCTTACTTTGTACCACAAAAAAATAATTTAGATGGCGCAAAGAATTTTTCTTTTATCGACAAAACAGGAAGATTAGTTAATAAAGAAACAATCGTCTTGTGGACAACCAAAGACCCGTCTCAAATTGACCGCACACAACTAGGTTTAGATGCTTTTAGAAACTTTGAATTTAAACCAATGGTTGAAAAGATTTTTGCAGATCAGGCAGCCGGCTGGAGAGCGAGAAAGAAAGAAGACCACTTCTTTTTGTACACAAAGCCTTATGAAACAGGAGATCCCACAGCACCAGCTTTAGACAATCATTTGCACGTTGACCAAAAATCAAATTACAATTTTTATTTAAAAGGTTTTGAAGAAGCGATTCAACCAGAAAATGTGCCCGAATCTATATTGCCTAGTTTGCTTGTAACCGGCATCGAAGAGACTATGCCATCTACCGAAGACATCCTTGTACAGGGCCAATTTGGAAACTTGGTTAACTACAACCATGATTTAGTATCCGACACACACGATTTTGTAACAATGGGTGGTTTAGTAGAAGACGTGTTTATTGATGTTTTGGATAAAGACGAGTCTAAAAAAGCATATTCCAATGTCAGCAACAGCAAAACGGAACTGGACAAAGGGCAGTACTTTGTTAAATGGACAGACGCACTTAAACTCCGAAGCGGTCAATCTAAAAGAGAGGAACTGAGTAACAAGTATGCAACACAAATAGTCTTGCAAGGTGGGAATTATTTTATGAATGATTTCGTCACACGAAAGACTCAATTCCCAATGAATAATACTTTGAGCATCGCTTGTCCGCAATCTCCTGCAAATCTAGCTTCCCCTTGCCCTGACGGAGCGTTTACCAAACTAGTTGACTTGCTTGATTTCTATGATCTGCGATATCCCGTCTTTAAAACAATATCTCAGGTCGCAAATGGAGTTCAGCCACCGATTGATGATTCGACAATTGGTAACTTTGTCGAGACGAGTCGTTTTGATATGTACAACTTCACTGCTAAGCAAAGAGTTGCGGGGTCACAAGGAGAGTTTTTTCAACAACCATTTGTAACATACCCAGCAATTAATTTTTATAGCAGCTACGTTCCTTCGGGCGTTCCCGCCCGAGCCGGTGAAATATTCTCACACGATTGGATCGATATGTTCGCTCAAAAAGGTTCCAGCCTCTTTGGCTCAACAGAGGGGCTGATAGCTTCCCCGACCAACTCAGATATTACATTCGGATATAGCTTCACCAAAGATAACTTTTCACAGACATCCGTTAATCGAGTTGCGAGAGTTACAAAAGTTAAAGAGGCTCTAAACGATATGTTGGCCGAGAAAACAAGAAGTTATAAAGATATTTTAGAGGGGAAAGTGGCTTGCACAGAATATGTCGGCTTCCGCGTCGAAAAAATCGGTATAACTACAAATGCTGCTGGCGAAGAAGTTGAGTCAGTGTTGCAAAATTATTTATTGCCTTATCCAAAAGAAAAGGTGCTAGAATTTGTTGACACGCAAGTGAAATACAATAAAGGTTACAAATATAAAATATATGCTTATTTAGCTATTTTTGGTACAGAGTATGAGTACCATTTTCCCCAAGCAGCCGCCGTTCCGTTTGAGGGGCTTGAAGAAGAAGGTCAGCTTGAATACTGGTCTGATAAGATCTCCCACGAGCCAAGTCCCGACGAATATGAAGATGAAGAAATCGAAAACGCCGAATTTGAAGGTCTTTCAGAAGCATATGGTTCTAAAGAGTTCTCTCCGGGCGCAATCGGCGCAAAGGTTATGGGAGCAATGAATAACTTAGCAGGCGCTCAGTCGAACGCTATGGATGTTAGTAATAATATTGACAAGCTAGAGAATACTCAAAACCAACAAGCTCCACCATTACCAATGAGCGCAAAAGGTTTAGCTCAAATTAAGCAGCCAGTAAGAATGAATCAGGGTTCTGAAAATGTTTATGCCCTCTTTCTTGATGTGATCTCCAGACCATCATTGAAAATTGTTGAGATCCCATATTATGATACGCCGGTTCTTAGAGTTATGGACCGTCCTCCAATTGCACCAAACGTTGAGATTATCCCCTACAGAGGAAAGAATAATAACTATCTGGTAAATTTAGAGCAAGGTATGGGCAAGCAGCTTTCAGTGCCACAACCTATTTTTCCAGAAGACGGAATATTGTTCTTTAACCAGTATGAGGCACAGTATCCATCCTTAACCACAGGCCCCGGATCTGTTTATTTAGCTGGTGCACTGGCTACACTATCTGGCCAACAAACGCCCCCTGACGCGAATTTCGTCGATGTTGTACGAAACATACTTACGGAAAAACCTATAGAGTATAGCAACGATGACCCTCCAGCATCTTATCAAATTTTTAGGCTCGACACCCCTCCGGCTTCTTATTTGGATTTCGCCAATGGTGATTACTTAGAAATTGAGGCCAATGGGGTAACTTCGGTTTCGTTCCGTCCAGCAGAGATGGGAAAGGTAGTGCCAAATAAAAAATACTATTATACGTTTAGAGCCTTGGATATTCACGGCCAGATATCAAACCCGACTCAAGTATATGAGGTACAAATAGTCGACGACTCCGGAGCGGTTTATTTAGATGTAAGGACTTATGACTTCCCGAAGGCTTCAAGACGCTACAAAAAAAGGCTTAAGAGATTTTTGAGTGTTGCACCAGTTATGGAACAAACCGTCTGGACACCTAAGGCAAACTCGGATGGAGAGGTTGAGAGATACCAGAGTAAAGATGTTAAGATTGGTAGAGAAGAGGGGTCACTGTTTGATAGCGATAAAAGATACAAGGTAAGGGTCACGTCGAAGAAGACTGGTCGAAAGATAGATTTTAATTTAAAGTTTATAACGTCAAGCAAAATAACACCAGAAGAAATCGAGGCTTTTTGGAAACAACCCCTTTCAGGAGTTGAGGCTGCTAAACAAGCTGTCGACGACGCAGCCCAGAGTGCACAGGATGCCATGGCCGGAATCCAGAATATAATATCAAACGCAGCCGCATCATTGGGTATCCCTCCGCTTGGTGGAGGTTCTGGAAACGGCGGCGGTGGCTCTGCCGGCGGAAATTATTAATATGAGTATGAATAAAAAGCATATTCCATTACAGCAAACTACTTATTTTGTGTTAAAGTAAGGAAATTATAGCACTATTTAGATTAACGGAGATTTAACTATGGGATTTTTGGATAACAGCGGCGATATTATTTTAGATGCCGTGTTAACTGACACAGGAAGAATGAGACTCGCCAGAGGCGACGGCTCTTTTAAAATTGTTAAGTTCGCTCTCAGCGACGATGAAATCAATTATGAACTTTATAGAAACAGCAATCACGCAAACGGTGCACACCCTAGTGGCTCTGCTTACTATGACTTAGATATCTTACAGACTCCTGTTTTAGAAGCGTTCACAAACAACACATCATTGATGAAGTCTAAACTTGTTTCAATCCCAAGAACTAACCTTCTTTATCTCCCAATCTTGAAACTCAATGAGACTCGTGGAGATTTAGCTAGAAACACTACTGCTGCACAAGCAAACGGATTTTTCGTTATTGCGGTAGATTCAGATACCACTCGTGCGCACGACGCTAGCACAAACGCTGGTATTTTTGAAACGACCAATGGTACTGTCAACGGAATTACCGGTGACGGAACAATCATTAGAGTTGATCAAGGTTTAGATACTGCAGATATCTCCCCTCGACGCGACCTAGACGCAGATCTAGTAGAGACACAATATATTGTAGAGATGGATAACAGACTAGGCTCTATTGTTCCCGCTTCAGCGACATCACGACGTGCAGCAGCACCTGCAACCCCTGCGTTTATTGATGATGATAACATCGCTGCTTACAACCTCTCTCTTAGAACTGACACTGCTTTCATAACCAGAAACACGAGTAAAGAAACAAAAGGCTCCGGAACACCGGAAACAATTGAAGGCCCAAGAGGAACAACTTTCCAGTTTAAGATTAAGTCTTCGGTTCAGTTGCAAGATGGCAACAAGCTTTTTGAAAAGATCGGTGTTATGAATGCATCTTGGACACCAACAGGCGAGTCGGCTGTGACTGTTCACTATATTGACACAATCGTACGCGTTTCCGGCGGAACAACAGGATACAGAATCGACATCCCAGTTAGATTTATTAAAAAGGCATAATAGGTAAAAAACATGGCAACACAATTTAAAGCAATTGGAAATAATGATGTAACCAAAACGAAAACGCTCATTCATGAGGCGATTCCTGTTACGGGAACATTGGTTTCGGGAACTTATGGTAAAGCCCCATATGCTGGCTTGGGCAGCGAAAGAAACATTAAGAACTATTCTCACGGAATGTTCCAATCTGTTTATGACTACCCGCACCTTAGTTCTTCTGCAAATCATCTTTTCGACGTAACATTTGGATATAATGCTAATTCACCAATGTCCGGAACTTCAAACAGAGTTCAACAAGAAAAGAAGATTAATATCTACAACCAGATGGCTCAGGTTTTGATGGGTCATGATATTACTGGTGGGATCAAGAACTTTACTTGGGGACCAAACGGTAAAGAAATGAACTCTTGTTTCTTTGTTAACTTTTCTCG
>CEOH01035714.1_pt1 | contig 10414 bp, 26 predicted proteins | sample 530311 | NCBI WGS metagenome assembly CEOH01 (sample SAMEA2619923, study PRJEB7988) | marine metagenome | biome: marine biome (ENVO:00000447); feature: deep chlorophyll maximum layer (ENVO:xxxxxxxx); material: "saline water (ENVO:00002010), including plankton (ENVO:xxxxxxxx)" | depth 60 m
CTCAGCCACATTGAATCTTTAATACAAGCCTATGAAGAATATCAAAATGATAATGCAGATGCAGAACGTTGTTTAAAAGCAATGAAGTTTGCAATACATGGTTTAAGAGACATTTATACAGATTATTACGTTAAAGAAGATGAGTTTCGACCAACTATAAATGACAGTACAGAACTATTAATGGAGTATCCAAAGATGTCCAAAAAATATATAAGAGTAGCTGATGAAATAGAAGAAATAACAGAAGAATATGAAATAGGACTTACAGATAATGAGGGCGATAAAGTAATACCTGGGTTTGAAGATTTACCAGAGTTCCCATCTCTGGAGCGTAAGACTATCGAACCTATGTATTATCACCAGGAGGAGAAATCATGACGAAAGTTACATTAACGTGCCCTGACTGTGGCACGGAGCACACCGTTTACAAGATGAATTGGAACATCCTTTGGTGTGCTATATGTAACTTCCCGATCGAAAAAGCTGCCTGGATCATCAGCACACCTACCACCGAACCTAATGACTAAACCAATTTCACAAGACGTATTCGTGGTCGTTAATCCCTACAAAAACGATAACGGCTATTGGATTAAAGGAGTTTATTCCACTATTGAGGCCGCTGCCTGTGCAGCACAAGAGGAGATGGACTGCCTACACCCAGAAGATAAAGACAATGTAGTCGTTAGTCGTCATCGACTCATTGATACTATCGAAGCGAAAACATCACTAATCAAACACCTTGATTGGATGAAAGAACGTAGTACAGAAAGTATAGAAAGAGAAGAGAAAGCAATTAAAGAAGAAGCTCAAGAAATTCTCGACGAAGAGTCAACTAAAAGTAAAGAGGAATCCATAATTGTGGCTCTACCAAAAGGTACAAACTTAACCAAACGCCCAATGATGTATCAGGAGGAAGAGTCAACCAAAAGCGAAGCTGGAACTACAGAAGGAAAATTCATTTATGAAGGAATTCATAGCGATGAACTTCCTAAATCTGATGGCACTCCTAGTTCATATGAAGAGGGAGACTTAACAGCATGACTAAAGAATACGTACAACTCAACATGCTCAACCAAGAGGATGCCAACGCCACCCAAGACATGCTCCAGTCTTATAGAGAATGGGAAGAAGAAAAGTATCCCGACTCAGATCCTTTTACTGCGGCGCAACATCGAGTATTTGATATGTTCGATGTAGTCAGCATTAGAAATAGTAGGAGGGATAAGTAATGACTAACGAACGAGCTACTAAACAACAACTAGAAGAACGACGAGAACTAGCAGCAGAATTCCTTGCAAAAGGATGGCCAGCTAATGAGGTCGTCAATCATCTAGCTGCTACTTACAACGTGACTGCTCAACAAGCACGGTCTTACGTAAGAGAAGGGAAAGTACTTGTACTTGAACTACTCGATGAAGGAGACATTAAATTCGAGTTCTACAGTTGCCTTAATGACCTCAAACGTGACCGACTAGACGCAAGGGAAGCAGGTAACTTCTCAGCCGCAGTTGGTGCTACAAAGGCACGAGTCAAACTCCTAGAACAACTCCCAAGTATCGACCCAGGTGGGTGCTGGGGAGCTGAAATACAAAACTCCTTTAATGAATTCGTTAAAGATAGGTTATCTCCAGCTACTGGAAAAATCCCTAAAGAAAGCATCATGAAAAAGGTCAAGTTAGGTAAAGATCTTGACCGCTTAGATGAATGCTTAAGCCGAGTTGATCCGATTACAGGGCTAGAAATAGACCCGATTACAGGACGATTCCTCTATGACAAAGACGAAATTCCTTTCTAATCATGACTAAAAAGTTCTACTATTTAATTAAAGTTGAAGATGATGAGGAGGACAGTAAATGCCACCAATTCAAAATCAGCGTCAGCAGAAAAGGAGAACCAGTTCCTTTCAACATGATTGAGGTCATCGACGATGACCAACATGATGTCAACCCTTGCATTTTCTTCTAATGACTTCCTTCATTATCTGGGTGTGTGTAGTGGTCTTGATCTACATCATCCTCAGAAATATTCACCACAATTACTAAAATGAAAACAACTATTGCTGCCTTACTAGCTCTAAGTACTTTCTCTCCTGTCATTGCCGGAGAATACCAATCAGGCTACTCCAGGTCTGAAACCTGTACTCGCAATGAATACAGAGAAGAATATGTTCCAGGGACAAAAACATCTCCAGGTTATGTAAAAAGCTGGAATGAAACTATAGAAGTTCCCTGCAATTCACAAACAACTACTAGCTCACGTCATCACCACCACACCACTCCGGTATACCAGACGGCACCAGCACCAGTTCCTCAGACTGCCCAAGATACAAATGATTGCAGTGAAGGAACTATCATTGGTGGACTTTTAGGTGCAGGTCTAGCTGGTATGGGTTCACGTGGTAAAGATCAATGGCTTGCAGTCCCCGCAGGAGGAGTTGCAGGAGCAATGATTGGTTGTCAAATAGATGGAGGTTAATCAACTTTCCACAACTCGCACACTTACCAATTAAAACAATGCCAATCAAAAAAGCAGCTCCAACACCGAAATACAAACTCGGTGAACGCATCATGGAAGCACCTAAAAGTAGCTTCTCAAAACAAGCTGAGTCAGCTCCACGGAAGGGAATTATCGCTGAAGAACCTTTCAATAAACCAGACACTAGAGGAGCTACTAGATTCCATTACAAAGTTAAATGGGACAACGGAAGAACTGAAATATATAATCAAGCGAGACTTAGGAGAGAAGAAGTATGAAGTGCCCTAAGTGCAGGTATAAAAACACCAGAGTTACGGTAACTGAGCATAGGGCTGACCATACGATCAGATACAACCGATGTTTAGACTGTGGGACTAGATTTAAGACGGAAGAAAAGATAGTTAAATATTTACCAAGAAAGTTTCCAACAAGCGGTAAATTAAAAAGAGACCAAATCCTGAAAATAAGAGAAAGAGCAAAAGAAGATAAAGAGCTAGGAGTGCCAAGGTCAGAAACAATTATTCTTCTTGCACTTGAATATAACTTAAGTGACTCCTGTATCCGAGATGTAATTATAGGAAAAACCTGGAAAAACGTTCACTAAATCATCATGCCCTACGAACCTGGAACTATGGAATGCCGAAGTCTTATCGACGCTAAAGACGGCATACTCGAAGTTCAAAAACATCTGAGCAATCTAAAAGGTACAGAAGAAATAATTGAACAACTCAGTGAAATCTATAAAGATCTAGATCACATGCATGAATGTTTAATTGACCCGCCTTTTGCGTGGACTCATGATTCGTTCTAATTTACTTTCGTTTTGCCCATTTTACTTTCGTTTTTAGGGGTACCCCTTCTAATCCCATGCAACCTTCCATCTACAAAGTTCAAAAACCTGGATGGCGTATTAAAAGGAAATTCCTAAATTATATTTTCCATGACAAAAGTAGTGGATCATATATAGAACCAGCATTAAGTAAAAAGTCAGCGCCTAAATCAATAATAACTAAAGGCTCATTTAGAAATAGCAAAGCAACAAAAGACCTCAGCGAACTATATAACAAATATCTAAAGCAAAAAATAGAAGAAGTAACAAGTAATAAATATTTTATGAACGCTATATGGTATCAATACTATGGAAAAAATACAGGTTCATATCATGATTACCATAATCACTCCTCCTCCAACTGTGAAGTATCGGGTATCTACTATCTCAGATTAAAAGACCCAAAAATAAAGACTGAATTCCAAGACACACCTGAATTACTAGTAGAGGAAGGAGACATAATTCTCTTCGATGCATTTGCCCTACATCGCTCTCCTCCTAACAACACAAACCACGATAAAATAATCCTCTCCTTCAATTTAGATAGGATAAAGTAACGGCAATCACTGAATAAAAATGTCAGAAGATCTTACTCTTGACGCAAGACAAGAGACACGCCTCGTTGTTCTCCAGTTGAAAGTAGAAAGACTGGAAGAAAAACAAGAAGAATTGAGAGAACGTCTTAAAGTGGTAGAGAAGTGGGTGATAGGCGCAGCAGCAGTACTCGCCGCTGGGGTTACATTGATCGGCTTCGCTACAAACATCAGTAAAGCGTACCTCTAATGAACTTATTTGCAGCAGCTAACCTCGATCTTGTGCAGGCGTGGGAGATGTCCTGGGGAGAGGGTATTCAATTCATCCTTGTCCTAGTATTCCTCTATTGGCTAAAGAAAAGAATCGATCTTTCATTTGCCAAGAAAGCAGCCAAAACCACCATCTATAAAGTAAAGATTGTCGATGATTCCAATACCAGTATTTGAAACAATTATGTTAATTCTTGGCCTTATATGGCTTTGGGTATTAATATTAGGCGCAGATGATCACAACGATGATGGTTACGGCTACTAGAACAATTAAAAGCCCAAGAAAAAAAGCAGATGAATTCCTAAGTAAAGTAGCAGTAGTCTCAAGACCTAGGGTACAAGCCCAACCAATCATTAAAACCGTGACTGAACCAACAAAAGAAACAGAACCAGAACTAATACCCCCATCAGCATATTGGGCTGATATAAAAGCTAGATGGAAATTAGTTAAAAAAGAACTAAAAGACTTAGCAAAAGATATTAAAAAGCTAATTGATTTCTGTATCCCATACGTATTAAAAGCTTTTGATTGGACAAAAACTACATTCAAAAAGATAAAAGAGAAAATATCCAGTTAGCACCACTACCACCGAAGACTATATATGTATAAGAAGAAGAGATAGAATAAAAGATACAGTACTTAATTAAAGATGGGCAGTTCCAGAGGAAAAGAAGGAGGCGGTGAAGCTTCAGGAAGAATGGCTGGAGATATCTTGTCAGGTATCGGATCGGATGGTCTTGAGAGTCAAGAAACGTCTGATGAAAACATTATGGAAATGCCAGAATTTGATAGCCCTGCAAAAGAGGCGATGACTGGAGGATTCTTACAGCAAACAAAGCCAACGGTCGGTGGAAGTTACCTAGGTGGGGCAAGACAGCCTTTCTAAAATAAGGAGAGGTACAGTGCAATGGCGAACCTGTACACTTTTATGATCGCTGACATGAAAAAGAAAGTAACTGTGGAGTCCCATCACAGAGAAGTTGTTAAGAAACTAAATACAGTGTTAAAAACTGTTGAAGACTTGCAAGAAGATCCTTTATTTATTGCTAATATTCATGGTGAACAGGAACTGAATCTCGATCAAGCAATCGAGCTATTCAAAGGTATCAAGGCTCAATTTGAACCAGAGCCTCAAGCTAAAGAAAACTCTCCTGAGTATGAAGCAGCTTCATTTGATATCACCTGATCATATCCACTTGCACTCAACACCATGCGTAAGCAAACTTACTTACCAACAGCAGACAACGAAGTTGAAGTAAGAAGACAACTCATTCAAGCTAAATACGGAGGAGGTGGAAACACTGAAGATCTTCTAGCTTTAGCTATTAACAAGCAACTTACTGATGTAACCGACTATGCCTCTGATTACGACGTACTACGAGGCTACTAAAACATATCAGCAAATCTAAAGATTTTGCACTAGACAAACCCATTGCCACTGCTAAGGTTGGATTTCTTACCCCAGTCATAGCAGTGGTTTTCTATTGGACATCACCTTGTACTGGGAAAGTTTATTCCCCCCATAATTAAGTACGCGAATAAAGAATAAATGCCATGATGAGCATGAATGGAACCAAACCTGCAAAGAAACTTGCCTGGGCTGTACTCACCAAGAGTTCTGGTACAAGCTGCAGTGAAGTTGTAAAAGTAACTGATCACGAAGAAGCAGATCAAACCGTTAAAGATAACCCAGGAGTATATTACAAGTCAGGCCCGTTCCTACTTGCATGACTATGAGAGATGTACTCTTAAAAGCCCTACGTGCTCACGCTCAAGGTGAGATTGAAATGCATAAAGCAAACGTAGAAGTCTACCTACTTAACTCAGTGGGTATAGGAGAACATCCCGACGTAACACAAGCTATCCAAGAAGAATTGGATAAAATAGCTCATTGGCATGATCAATTAGAAGTCTTAAACAAGTACTTCAAGTAGATCGTAAAAACCCTTGCGTCAAAATAAGAACCTGCTACCGTTAATCGGTACAAGTACTCATCTATGGGATTTCCAGTCACTGCTTATATTGTCTTCGTCGACCACCCCGACGTTGGTTGCCATGCACCTCGATTTAAAACAATCGATGAAGCAGAGAAATTTGCAAATGACTTAAGGGCACTAACAAAACTCACAGTAAGTGAACCAATACCAGAAATCGCCAGTGAATCAATGACCATTACAAGAGAAGGTCTAAGGTATAAGACTTAATTAAATAACGTGCTATCTTAAATAAGTCACACAACAAAAACCGAATGGCACAGGTCATAAGCGTCTCCGTACCTGAACGACTTTACACCCGTTGGCAAGAGTCTGGTAAAAAAGAACAAATCAGCCCATCCTCCATATTCCAAATGGCTTTAGAGACAGAATTGGGTGGTAAAAATCAACAATTAACTTATTGGAGTGCTCGAGCCTTAGCTGCAGAAAAAAAATTAGAAGCCATCACAAGAATGGCTACAGCAACTGACAAATCTGTTAAAAACTTTTTATTCTATGAGAATAATCGGGAGCAGTAGAATAAAAAGATTGACTATTAATAACGATGGGTGCACATAGAAGAGCTATTGAGCAAACAAACTCTGGTCAACTGTCTGAAAAGGACAGAGAAAGAGAAGACTGGGTAAACAAACAAAGAGGAGTAAAGAGTACTCGAATGGCAGGTCAAGCATTCCCAGGGAAAAGCGGTGGACTCTTTGGGATAATGAATATCATGACTGCTGGTCTTAAGCCATATAGGGATGCAGATACAAGAGCATGGATTGATAAACAAAGAGGCGTAGAAAGTGACCCTAGAGAAGGTAAAGGAGGTAATTTCTTTGATGTAATGAGATTGAATGAACGAAAAAAAGGAGAAAGAGATTCATGGATTGATGAACAAATAAGAAGAGGTAAAGAAAATAGAGAAATAGAAGAAGTAAGAGAACGAACGAAAAATTTTACTCCCCTAACACAAGAAGAAAGAAGAAGCAAATTAAACGAAGAGAATTTTAGACTAACAGATATATGGGATAAGTAAAAACTATGGAAGTAGTCATTACCCCCGATCTATTCCCCATGACTAATAAAACTCAAGAACGATTAGAAATACTCTCAGTACTAGAACAATTAAAAGATGAAAAAATAGTACCTATAAACATGAGTACAGGAGAGTTCACCATTGAATGCCTCTCCAGAGGTCTAAACGAATACAGAAAGGACATCGTTGTTTATGACTGCTGACTTTAACTATGTAATAACTTGGACAATAACTATAAATTTAATAATAGTAATCCTTCTACAAATCTTTTTAGAAACTGATGAAGAATAAAGAACCACAAGAAGAAAAATACTATTGCAAATGTGAACACTGCGAAGAAATCAGAAGACAGCAAACAAGACATGGTAAGTGGCAATCAACAGAAGATCGCCGCCAGGTTCTTATATATAGATAAGACTATAAATAATATTCAATATAGCTTCCCATTCCTAGAGTAAATAAAATTGCTACAGAGTAATGACGAAGCATTACACAGTCGGTTATCACGAACAAACTAGAGAACATAAAGATATCTGTACGTATGCAGATAACTCATACGAAGCATACAAAGTTGCAACAGAAGATGTTCAATATCTACATGAACACCCACATTCAATCGATTCAATTATGATTGAACAGTAAACCGCACTTAATCATACGGTTTTCCTAGTTCTAAAATTAAAGAAAATAAGGCAAAGTAGAACTATGGAATTTGGAGGACTAAAAAACATGTTGACCTTCCCACTGCAAAACCGCTACCCAGCATCTCTTGATCTATTCGACAAACTCGAACAACAACTCTACAACTCAGTCAGAACTCCAGCAGGAGAAATATTCGAAGAAAAAGATAGTTACATTATCAAACTAGAGCTACCAGGAGTCGACAAAGACTCAATCCAAGTCAAAGCAACAGATCGGACCCTCAGTATCTCAGCTGAACGCTCCGAACCTAAAAATACAAAAGATAATCTTCTCAGTGAATTTCGCTATGGAACCTGGAGTCGGACTCTTCACTTCCAAAACGGATTAAACAGAGACGATGTAAAAGCTTCTTATAAAGATGGAGTACTAGAAGTCATAGCTGGCAAAGCTCATACTCACACAGAAGTAACAGTTAAGCTTGATGACTAATCCTTCTTCTTACTCTTATGCATCTTGCTAAGAGTCACAGCTAAGTTCGCTTGACGACGAGTACGAGTGTCATATTCATCTGGATTCTTTCTTACTTTGGCAGCGAATTCCTGAGCATCCATACCGCGACTCTCGGCCTTCTTAGTGAAGGCTCCAGGTCGCTTGATTGCATCTTTAATCCACTTGTCTGCCATAACTATTCACCTAATAAGCGGCATATTATTCAGACCACTTTATTTTGTTGGGTATCACCATATCTAGATCACCGCCCTGTTGAGGACGCAGTCTCCTCATCTGATCCTGATGCCAACGCTCATCATTATATAAATTCTCATGAACATTTCCTTCTCCATAAGGGTTTGGATATAAACGCCCACCAGACGAATCTCTCATAACACCATCCTCATAATCTTGATTAACTCCCAGACCTCCTAAAAAGTTGCCAATCCTATCGAGAATTCCACCACCTTCTCTAACTCCTTGCTCAGCACCTCTCCCACGCTGATCAAAGTCCCACTTATTTCCTGTTATATAGTCTGCTAAACCAGTGACAGCTCTCTGAAATCCTTCTGGACGAGGTGCTTGATTAGTCCTTCCTATAGGAAGATTCTGGGGCCAAGAATCAGTAGCAATTAAGCCAGGATCAATAATTTCCCGAGGCCATGGTTTACCTGTCTTCCTGGGATGCTGAGGATGCATTAAAGTCATCAGTTATAACGCAAATTAAACAATATTTCTTTAATTCTACCTTTCCTAATTAGATCCTTAACCTACCTGCATTCCAATTAATTACATTTTTCATGTCTTCAGGTTTGTAATCCCCAAATCCATATCCAGGTCCCATCTGCCTACGTAACGACTCATAAACATAATCTGGCATATCCTTCTGCTGTCCATAAGATCCAGCGACTTCGTAATTATTTAAAAAATTACCTATTCTTGCTCCTAAAGGCTGCATTTCCCCTGGAGTTCCATCCCAAGGTAATGTCTGATTTCTACCCCAAGTGCCGTCTGGATTAGGTAGTCCATGCTTATCTGTATTGATCTCCATAGTCTGAAAATGAGGACGTTCATTCCCTCTTGGATTAAATGGGGGAGTTGTAGTAAAAACTCCAGGATAAGGATCGGGGTTAAATGGTGGAGTTGTCCGAAATGACCCACGATTATTATCTACAAGATTCATCTTTAATTAACGCTATATCTTTTAATTTTACTTACACTGAACTAAGCAGTAAGACTTGGCCTGTAATCACTAAAAGGTCCACTTTCCCAATCTTGATCTACTAAGTTAGAAGCATAATTCTGTGCAAACTGAGAAGCTTTAGGTTCCGGAGAATAACTTGCAGCCTCAGCGATATTATTTCTATTACTTTTATCACGAGTAACCCAATCTTTAAGAAAACCAAGTCCCATCCCTGCTGCTTTCCATTTACTCCAAGGAATCGCTCCAACAACTGCACCTCCTATAGCACCAGGTAGACCACCTTTTTTCCATCCTCCTATAGCACCTGCTCCTGCACCTATTACTGATGGTAAAGCCCACAACATCTATCTATCTAACAATACTTTTCTTTAATTTTACTTGTACTAAGTATAAAAAAAAGACCTGAGGCACCACCCCCAGGTCTAATGTTTTGCACACACGCACATGAAAAACCATGCACCTGATTTAACGTAGCCGAACTAAATCTAAAACGTCAACCAATTGCCGGAGCAATTAAAGCAACAGGAGTCGATTCAGCAGCAGCCAAGTCTAGCGGGAAGTTGTGAGCATTACGCTCATGCATAACTTCCATTCCAAGGTTAGCCCTGTTCAGGACATCCCCCCAGGTCGGAACAACTTTGCCCTGAGCGTCAATAATTGACTGGTTAAAATTAAAACCATTCAAGTTAAACGCCATTGTGCAAATACCCATGGAAGTGAACCAAATACAAACCACAGGGAAGACTGCAAGGAAGAAGTGAAGAGACCGGCTGTTGTTGAAACTGGCGTACTGGAAGATTAAACGTCCAAAGTAGCCGTGGGCTGCAACGATGTTATAAGTTTCTTCCTCTTGTCCAAATTTATATCCGTAGTTTTGCGATTCATTTTCAGTTGTCTCCCTGATAAGGGAAGATGTAACCAAGGAACCATGCATAGCAGAGAAGAGAGAACCTCCAAAC
>CEOH01017542.1_pt1 | contig 10403 bp, 13 predicted proteins | sample 530311 | NCBI WGS metagenome assembly CEOH01 (sample SAMEA2619923, study PRJEB7988) | marine metagenome | biome: marine biome (ENVO:00000447); feature: deep chlorophyll maximum layer (ENVO:xxxxxxxx); material: "saline water (ENVO:00002010), including plankton (ENVO:xxxxxxxx)" | depth 60 m
AAAATAAAAGAGCTTAAAAAAGATTTTGAAAAAGCCTCTGAAAAAATCAAGTTAGGTTTTGACAAGTCAAAGTGGAAAGATGCCACGGACGAACAAAAAGAAGCCTTACGCGAAAAAATGAGAGCTGCTCGTAAAGAGTGGGAAGTATTAGCTAAAAAGCACAGAGAAGAAGTTCGCAAGCGTATGGTCGAAATCAGAAAAGAATTTGCTAATAAACGCGACAAAGTTATTGATGGCAACAAGCCAGGAGAATAATACTTGACATATATTGTCAATCTGCTATAATATTCCGCATGAAAGCATTCTTAAACTATGAGTACATGATTACTCCAGGAGTCCTTAAGATTCTATCTTACATCGGAATGGTATTAGCAGTCATTATTGGCTTGTTTACCGCGTTTACAGCTGAGCTATTTACTGGACTCGGCACAGCAGTTCTCGGGCCAATCGTTGTGCGTATTTACGCAGAACTAATGCTTGTTATTTTTGAAGTACATAAAGAACTTAAGAAAATAGCAAATAAGTAGTAAAAAATGATTGACTATCGGCTGGGTAGTTGGTATAATAACTAGCACATGAACGTTAGTTTAGTATCAGTTACCCAGCCTTTTCTTTCAGAACTCAAAAGCCCAGAAGACATAATTGCGTATTGCGCTAGAGTTTCGAACCCTTCAAACCAATTAAACACAGAAACTGCCCCGAAACTATTAAAATTTTTAGTAAAACATAAACATTGGTCACCATTTGAGATGGTGGATATGACCATGGAAATTAAAACAAGCCGAGCTATCGCGGCTCAAGTTTTAAGACACCGTAGCTTTTCTTTTCAAGAATTTAGTCAAAGATATTCTCAGGCGCAAGTTTTAGAAAAACTAGAATTGCGAAAACAGGCAGAGAAAAACAGGCAAAGCAGTGTTGATAAATACGAAAATCCAGTTTTACAAACGAAGGTCAGAGAGCACATAGCCAAAGGAGTCAGCTTATACAATAATTTAATTGAAGACGGAGTAGCAAAAGAGTCTGCAAGAATGATTCTGCCTCTCACAACAGAAACAACAATGTACATGAAGGGCAGTATAAGAAGTTGGGCTCATTATATAGATTTAAGAACGGAACAAAATACACAAAAAGAACATAGGGAAATAGCACAAGCTTGCAAGCAAATTTTTCAAGAAAACTTCCCAGCAGTAAGTGAAGCATTATGGACTTAAAAGAAGAAATAATGTCAGAAATCCATAGATTATATGGAAAAGATGGATATCAAGGCGTAGATAATTGGCATTCAGTCAGGAGGGAGCAAGCCTGGAACAATCTACACCTAAAAAAAGAAAAAAAGCAAGAAATGTATGAGGCCTTACAGGCTTCAAGAGGGTTAAATTTATCCGCATTAATGTCATTTGAAGAAAATATTAATTTAACAAAAAAAGAAATGAGCCTTCCGTTTGAAGGCAGAGAACAATTTAGGTTAGATTTACTAGCCACTGCAATAAAGTACGATTCTAAAAACGACATCTGCGTACTAGATGAAGTGGACACTGTCTATGAGCTTGGTTTTCGCTGGCCAAGATTATTAAAACACTACCAAGAAGCAGGAAAAAAAGCTGTTGGTTATGATGTAGTAAAATTAAATGTTTTAATAGGGCAGTACTTAGGATATGATTGTCAATTTCACGATCTATCATCTGATGAGCCTTTATTTTTCGAAGAAAACAGCCTCATAATCGCTTATGACGTTTTTGAGCACTTGCCAGATCCGCGCAAGGCAATTAAAAAAGTTTATGATGGAATGCAGGAAAATTCTTTTTTCCACATAGAAGTTCCAACCGAAAGTTTTAATAATATTCGCTTGGGTCATTTTTATGCATTTAAAAATGGAGAATTAAGAAAAGTTATAGAAGACTTTGACAAAGGCAGAAGCAGATTTGAGATTTTGCTATCTAATCCATATAGACCTCAAGGCATAGCCACCGCAGTCCCCCAATCAATTTTATGCACAAAACCATAATATATGAATAATCAACCCAAAAAAACACTAATAACAGGAATACTCGGCCAAGATGGAGCAAACATGGCTGAGTACTTATTGTCTCTCGACGAACAAATAGAAGTTTACGGAATGATGCGTAGATCATCGAACGTAAACGAAACTAACATACTATCGTTTAAAGATAACCCAAGATTTTCTTTGGTATATGGAGATTTAACAGATGAAATATCTGTAGATAGGCTCGTCAAAGATATACAGCCAGATTATTTTATTAATTTTGGCGCAAATTCATTTGTTGGTTGTAGCTGGGACATGCCCTTACAAGTCTTCGATGTAAACACGCTTGGAGTGATTAGAGCCCTCGAGGCAATTAGAAAATTTAAACCTGATTGTAGATTTTATAGTGCAGGAAGCTCTGAAGAGCTTGGAGACGTTGATTATTCACCACAAGACATAAACCACCCAATCAAGCCAAGAAGTCCATACGGAGCATCTAAAGCCGCAGCAAGGCACATTGTAAAAGTATACAGAGAATCTTATAGCTTATATGCGATACATAGCATACTATTCAACCACGAAGGGCTACGTCGTGGAGAGGAGTTTGTTACGCGCAAAATTACAAAAGCTGTAGCAAAAATAGCCACCGCAATAGCGAATAACGAAGATTTTGAGCCTATAAAATTAGGAAATGTAAATTCACAAAGAGATTGGTCGGACTCCGAAGACTTTGTAAAAGCTATCTGGCTAATGCTTAATCAAGAACAGCCAAAAGAATATGTTTTATCAAGCAATGAAACGCATAGCATTAGAGAATTTGTCGAAAAGGCATTTGGATATGCTTACATATCTGGAGATTGGCACGGCGAAGGCCTTGATGAAAAGTTCTTACATGAAGGCAACAACGTTCCACTAGTTGAAATTAGTAAAGACTTTTATCGCCCAGCTGAAGTGGAACTACTTTATGGAGACTCTACTCCCGCAAGGAGAGAACTCAAGTGGGCACCAGAAGTTTCTTTTGACAATTTAGTGCAGCGTATGGTAGAATATGACTTGGAATTAGAGCATGCCAAAAGGTAGAAAAAAAACATTCGAGCAAAAACTAATTGAAAAATTAGTAGTTTGCCCACATCCAAACTCTCCAAGCTCTGAGATCAACTCATTTTGGGGCAGGGAGATGAAGATACTGAAGTCAGTTTTACAACAATTTCCAAATAAAGAGTTTTGGGAAAAAGTAACATTTGAAAAAAAATTCAAAAGTTTGGCTACAGTTTTAGGAGATGTTGGAAAAATTTTCATAAAGAGAAAATACAGTGAGTTTCATTATAAGCCTAAGGAATTTAATATGCCAAAAATTTATGATGAGACTTTTGGAGAGGATTTAGAAATAGAAAAGAAAAAAAGATCAATAAAGGATTATTTTAATGAGTAAAGACGTATTAACAGCAGAAGAACAGATTGAGAGTTTTTTAAATGATAAAAAAAATCGACAGTACCACTATAACCACCTAAAAGAAGAAGATTATAAGATTTCTTCTGGCAGTCTTAATTTGGACTTAGCTATGGATGGTGGTCTAGGCTGTGGAATACACAGGTTCACAGGAGTTAATGAGGGCGGGAAAACTAGTTGCGCATTAGCTTTTGCAAAGCACTTTCAAAGTCACTTTGGAGACATAGGAAAGATAATTTACTTTAAAGCCGAGGGAAGATTATCAAGCGATATGGTAAAAAGAGCAGGAGTAAACACTGACGAGAGAAACTGGTGCGTTATTGCTTGTAATATTTTTGAGAAAGTTTTTGATCTCATTCGTGACTTAGTTCAAAACAATCAAGAAAAGCGTAAGTATATGTTCATAATAGACAGTATGGATGGTTTATGTCGCCAAGCAGATTATGACAAAGCTTTTGGAGATGCAGAACAAGTTGCGGGAGGAAGTTTAATATCTTCAGTTTTTCTTAAAAAACAATCGCTACCAATAGCTATGAACGGACATATCGCAATCATAACAAGTCAAGTTCGCGTAGAGATACCTACTGGTTTTAGCAGGACTGGAGCTAAGCCAAAATCTGCTGGAGGACACGCGGTTAAGCATTATGCCAACAATATATTAGAATTTGAAGAAAGATACAACGCTGACATTTTCTGGGAGAATCCAAATGCAGAAACGGCAGATAAAAAAGGAAACCCAACTGGACACACATGCAAAATAACTTTCAAAAAGAGCGTGAACGAAAAAACTGGGGCAAAAGTTAGATATCCAATTAAGTACGGAAGAAGCAACGGAAATTCAATATGGATCGAAAGAGAACTTATAGATATGATGCTTCTTTGGGGATACTTCGACAAAAGCGGGGCATGGATTAAGTTCTCAGAAGATATTTATGAAAAATACAAAGATCTAGGATTACCAGAAAAAATACAAGGAGAACCCAAACTATTAAATCTTTTACAAGAGAACAAAGAGTTGTCTAAAGCTTTAATTGACGAGTTTAAAGAAGATATTTTAAAAAATGAATAACCTCCAAAGACATGATTTGTTTATTTCATCTGTTTGGACTAAAAAAATTCCCGACTCTCAAGAAATTAATAAAAATTTATTAAAAGATATATTTGAGAATAAATCAGAAAGCTCTGATCCAAATGTGTACGGAGGAAGAGAGACTGCCTTAAAATCAACAGAGCACCTTACTAAACTTTTTAATTACGCTGAATTGTTAGCTAAAGAAATTGCTGATTTTATGGGGGTTATCAGCGAAACAGGAAGGCGACCAGAGGTTTCTTGTTTTTGGGGAAATATAAATAAAGAAAAAGAATTTAATCCACCACATGTTCACGCGAACAGCAGTTTATCTGGAGCTTATTATGTAAAAGTGCCAGATAGTGCTGAGCAAACTGAAGATCAATGCGTGCCAGCGGGGAATATTTGTTTTCACGATACTAGATTGGAAAAGTGTGCAACAACACCTCTTTACGAAGAGAGTTTAGGATACTTAGATTTAGCCAATTATTCTTTTCAAAAGGGTAAAAAACACAATCCTTGGCTAGATAATGTCGCTAAATTTAAGCCAGAAGAAGGATTAATGATAATCTTTCCATCATGGCTTTTACATTATGTAGAGCCAAACTTATCAAGCGAAGACAGAATCGCTATATCTTTTAATATTTCTTTTTAATAAAATGGAATTTAAAACAATATCTGGCTCAATCAAACGAGTCAAAAATATAAGAAAAAGAATCATAGACTGGGACTCGCCCAGTAAAAGTAAACGACAAAGAGAAGTAAAAAAATTTTTAAAAAAATTCTGGCAGAGCCATGTTGTCTTTGAAGAATTTCCAGTTGCAGGCACTAGGCTCAGCATTGACTTTTACAACGCTAATAAAAGAATAGCCATAGAAGTTCAAGGATCGCAACATACAAAGTATAATAAATTTTTTCATGGAGGTCATAAAAACAACTATTTAGAACAACTTAAAAGAGATGAAATAAAATTTAAATTTTGTGAATTAAATGAAATTTCATTAATCGAGATATATGATTCAGATGAAATTAACCTTTCTTTATTTAAAAAGTTTGACATCACACTATAAATAGTGTAAAATATATGTATGAACGCAGAAGATATTGATCCAGATAATTTGCCACTATTTCAAATACCAGAGTCTTTTTTGAAAAAAATTTTCGAATTGACTGGAAGTGGCTCTGAAGGCAGGGGATTTGTGTTGTCTTATGTGGCGCAAGACGGCAGACCATTAGTTTATGCAAGAGCGGACACACAAATAATTGAAATGGGCCTTCGTAAAACCTTAGAAAAATATTTGGCAGAAGTAGAAAGAGCCGAAGATGCGCAAAATTTAAATTCAGAAAACGAAGAATAAGTCTTGACGGTAGCTAAAATTTAGTCTATAATCAGTTCATGATTTTTTCGCTAGAGCTAGAAAGACAATTGCTTGCTGGTTTAATTAAATACCCTCACAAATATTCGGATATTTCAACACTTACTACTTCCGAGGATTTTTATTCAGAAGATTCAGTTGTTCATAAAACAATCTTTAATACTCTCGCCCAAGCTATAGAAAATGGCGAAAATGTAAATGAGGCTACGGTCGCCCACAGAGTATTATCTTTAGGGATTTCGTTTGAAGATAATATAGGTATCGGCGATTATATTAATTCTTTAGGATTAATAAAAATAAGCGAAAACTCTATTTTACATGTAGCAAAAGAATTAAAAAAGATGACCGTAAGAAGGCAGCTTGCTTCTTGTGGAGAGAGAATTTCAAAAACCATGCATAAACTAGATTCTTCGGAATCTTTTAATGACATAGTGTCTAAAGCCGATAAGCTTTACAACGGACAAGTTAATTTATATGATGTTGGCGATAGAAAGCCAGAAAACATTTTTGATGAAATGAAAGAATGGATTGAGTTTAGGGGGGAAAATCCAATTGAAGAGTTTGGCATGATGGGACCTCATAAAAGAGTCAATGAACTATATGGCTCTTTATTGAGGCCTGGCAATATTACAGTAATATGCGCCCGAGCTGGAGTTGGAAAAACGCAATTCTGCATGGACTTTGCAACAAAAATAAGCGCAGATTATAGTGTTCCAGTTCTACATTTTGACAATGGAGAAATGAGTAAAGAAGAATTGATAGTGAGGCAATGTGCTGCATTATCAAAAATACCAGTTCATCTACTTGAAACAGGCTTGTGGCGCCAAGCTGGCAACGATATAGTTAAAAAAGTAAGAGAAGTCTGGAATAAAGTTAAGGACATGAAGTTTTTCTATTACAATGTTGCGGGAATGAGCTCGGAAGATATGATCAACTTATTAAAAAGATTTTATTTTTCCGAAGTTGGCAGAGGAAAGCAAATGATATTTTCTTTTGATTATATTAAAACCACTTCCGAGTCAAACGAAAAAAACAGATCCGAATGGGAGCTAGTTGGAAACATGGTTCAAAGATTTAAAGATTGTATTCATAGAGATATAAAGTTCGATGGAGAGCCAGTAATATCTATGATTACAAGTGTTCAAAGCAATCGACAGGGAATTGTGAACAATCGTCGTGCAGAAAATATTGTTGATGATGAATCTATATTTTCTTTGTCAGATCGAATTATTCAGTTTGCATCACACGCATTTATATTACGCAAAAAGACTGAAGATGAAATGGAACAAGAACCAAATTTTGGTACCCACAAGTTTAAATGTGTTAAGTATAGGCATCTTGGACAAGATGTAAACGGCGCGGTTAATCCAATTAGAATGCCAGACGGTTCGTTACAACAAAATTATATTCATCTTGATTTTAATAATTTTCACATTACAGAAAAAGGCGATCTCCGAGACTTAGTGAGATACCTAAACCAAAACCCACAAATTGTCGAAGATGGAAACTAACACCACAGATGTTAAATCAGTCCTAGAAAAATTAGGCTATAGATTGTCCGACTTTGGAGATTCATGGCGCACAAGCGCATTATATAGAGGCGGAGATAATCCAACTGCTTTAAAAATATATAAAAACTCAGGAGTCTGGACAGATTATGTAGATGGCAATAAGAGTATGCCGTTAGCGGCATTAGTGCAAAAAACTTTAGGAACAACTGATACGAAAATAATAAGCGAATACATTAACACAGAAAAAGATAATAATTTTACATATAATAAAAGGAGCTCGAAAATACAAATGGAAGAAACTTACCCAGAAGAAGTATTAGACAGGTTATTACCTCATTATAAATTTTATAATTCAAAAAAGATTAGCGACGAAACACTAAAATTTTATAAATGTGGCTTAGCAACCACAGGCGCAATGAATAATAGGTATGTTTTTCCAATATACAATGATGCGGGCAAAATATGTGGATTTTCTGGTAGGAACGCCTCCAACAATGTTAATCGCGCAAAATGGAAACACATGGGCAGAAAGACTAACTGGAGCTATCCTCTTTACCTCGGCGCAGGAGCAAAGTTAGAAATACTAGAGTCCATAGATCAAAAAAAAGAAGTTATCCTTGTTGAGAGTATTGGAGACTCAATGGCCTTGTTTGAAAATGGTTATAAAAATAACTTAGTAACTTTTGGGCTAGATGCTTCTCCAAAATTAATGACGACTTTAATTACGCTAAATCCAGAAAAAATTATTATTGCTACAAATAATGATTCGTCATCAGACAAAAACCGCGGACTAGAAAGCGCAGTTAAAATCTTTATAAAACTATTAAAATATTTTGACATTAACTCTTTAATCATAAAACCCCCAAGCAGAAATGATTTTGGAGCCATGCAGGAACTAGAAATAAGCTTTGATAATTGGTATAATAGATCTCCAGACAAAAATAAAATGTATAAATACATATTAAATTGTGCACAAAAATTTGGTAAAACAGTTTTTTCTCCAACGAAGCAAAAGCTTATTGAATCTAGAATCCTAAATGAATAAACTTTCTGCAAGCAGAATTAAAGTCGCCCAAACTTGTTCTTGGCAGTATTGGGCTAAGTATATATTAAAGCTACCAGACAAATCAAACGACGGCGCTAAAAGGGGAAGTATATGCCATTTAGTATTTGAATGCCTAGGAAATCCTAGGCATAAAAAACATTATACAAAAATTTTAAAAAATAAAAATATATTTGCGTCAAGAGCGGTAGAGAGATTAGTCATGAGACATGCGGTTAGAGAGAAAGTCGACGATAAGGAGAATATCTCTTTGATTAAAGATATGACACTAAATGGCCTACAATATGATTTCTTCGGAAAAGAAAACGGAAAGCCGACCGAATCAATTTCAGAAAAAGAATTTAATATAAAGATAGATAAGGATGGGAAAAAATATGCGATTAGAGGCTTTATAGATAAGTTGTTCTTGTACAAGAGAAAAAGCTTAGCAATAATTCGTGACTTCAAGAGTAGTAAACAAATATTCAAAGGCAAAGAAGTTACAAACAACTTACAAGACTTAATGTATTGTCTTGCGGTTAAGCACTTATATCCAGATTACTTAAAAAGGCGCTCTGAATTTGTCTTTTTGAAGTTTGATCTTTCTAAAGATATGTTTGGAAAGACTGGAAAAGGGCTATTAGAAATGAGCGCTATTGATGGAGACGAGCTAGAAGGATTTGAATATGAACTTACCGAAATACAAAAATATTTAGATAATTTTAACATTGCCTGTGCGAAAAGCAGTTTTGCTGCAGACCAAGATTATCCAAAAGACGGAACTTTTGGCGGACCATTAGTATGCGGAAAGGAGGGACATAAAAAGCGCAGAGGAGAGTTTTTGTTAGATGCTCAAGGGAGCAAAATAGAAAATTACATTTGTCCCGTTCGAAAACCAATGGAGTATTATGTTTTGTTAGACAAAGATGGAAAAATCTTAGCTTCAAGTTTTAAAAAAGATAAAAAAAACTTGCAACTTAAAAAACAAAAAGGCCAAAGAATAGAACTCAGAAAATACGGCGGCTGTCCCAGATGGGAAAAATAGTATTGACTTCAATTGTTATTTGTGGTAACATATTCTTATGTTGCCTTTATTCAAAAGCCACTTTTCTATTGGTAAATCAATATTAACTTTAAATTTACCGTCACAATGTACCGACGGAGGACCAGACAGCATATTTAAAATAGCTAACGACAATAATCTCGACGAACTCATTTTAGTAGAAGACTCCTTTAATGGCTTTTTACAAGCAAAGAAAAATGCAGAGGAATTAGAGATTCAGCTAATATTTGGCATAAGATTTGTAATTGCTGAAGATATCGACGAAAAACTAAGCAAAGATAACAACAACCAACACAAAATTATTATCTTTGCAAAAAACGACGAAGGGATAAAGTCTTTATATAAAATATACAACAGGGCCTTTGCGAGAGGATTTGGTCATTTAGATTACAAATCTCTTAAAGAGCTTTGGAACAAAAATCTAAAGTTGGCAGTTCCATTTTATGATTCTTTTTTATTTGCAAATTTAATTTCTTTTTCTAACTGCGTTCCAGACTTTACTTTTTGTAAACCAACTTTTTTTATTGAGAGCAATAACTTACCTTTTGACTTTTTAGTCGAACCAATAGTAAAGAAGTACTGCAAAGAAAATAAGTTTTCAATACAAAAAGTAAAGACAATTTATTATAACAAAAAAAGAGACGCAAAAGCCTTTCAAACATACAAATGCTTATGCTCTAGAGGTTTTGGTAGGCAAAAAACTTTAGAGGAACCAAACTTAGACCACTTTGGTAGTGATGAGTTTTGTTTCGAAAGCTGGCAAAAAGAAAATGAAAATAGATAAACCAAAATACGTAGAAAAAGATTGGGGATCAGAAACTTGGTTCGCTAATAATCTAGAACATAATTACTGCGGTAAAATTCTAGAAATTAAAAAGGGGCATTCGACGTCAATGCATTTTCACATT
>CEOH01008432.1_pt1 | contig 10338 bp, 20 predicted proteins | sample 530311 | NCBI WGS metagenome assembly CEOH01 (sample SAMEA2619923, study PRJEB7988) | marine metagenome | biome: marine biome (ENVO:00000447); feature: deep chlorophyll maximum layer (ENVO:xxxxxxxx); material: "saline water (ENVO:00002010), including plankton (ENVO:xxxxxxxx)" | depth 60 m
GTCCGTATTTAGACTCAAGGGCGTCCATGAGCTCGTCTCTTTTGTCAACAGACATGGATTCCAGCTCTTCTTTAATAATTCGTCTAAGTTGTCGTTGTGTGATTTTCATCAAACACCTCGCTTCTTCATATCATGTGCCAAGTCTGACATTTCTTCAGCGGCATCCATCAAAAGCTCTTCTAGTTTATCATATCTGGAAGTGCCGAATTTGTTACCGTCATCAAGCCACTCCGGAGGTATAGATTTTATTTTTCGATATTCAAAGAACATTTTGTCCAGCGCTGATCTCATGGCTTCAACCCTGTCGACCTCACCCTGATTGAGAGTCTGCTGTCTAACATCTTCTCCAGCCCGAATCTCATTTACAAGCTTACCCTTCTCTTCTTTAACAATTCTTCTAAGTTGTTTCTTTGTGATTTTCATAAACTACCGGCCTTTCATAATATTATGCTTAGTTATAAAGTCATTAGCCCAAGCAGCCAGGCTATCGCTATCAGAGAAGAAGTCTTCGCCCAGAGCTTCTACTTCAGCAGCTAAATTGAATAACTTGCCGGCGATGCTTTGAGGAGTGATCACTTTGCCTTGGTGGGTGCGTTCGAGCGGCCCGGGATCTGATCCTTCCAGCGCTTCGTTAAGCTTCGCCTTCTCTTCTCTAATGATTTGTCTAAGTTGTTTGTCTGTGATTCTCACTTCTTTTTACCCTTCTTTTTCTTTTTCTTGGACTTTTTCACAACTGCCCAAGGCTTTGAAGGCGTCGCAGAATTAACTCTTGCATGTGCCCATTGGTGCTGTGACATACCTTTCCTGGAGCCAGATGAAGCCCAGGCTGCTAGACCTTTCTTGAACTCTGCATAGACAGAACTTGGGGTGAGACCTCTCTTTTCTGCCTTCTTCTTTAGCGTCGCCTTGGTCTTTGCACTGAGCTCCTCGGAAAGAAGATTTCGAATCACTTCTCGGAGATCGGCCTCGGTCATTCTCATGTGGTGAGACTCTTTTTTAGTGTCTTTGCGAGGCTTGTTCTTAAATCCCTTTTTGGATCTTTCCTTCTTTTCCATTCTTTCTCGACGTCGATAAGCTCGAGCAATTCTCTCAGGATCTCCGCTTGCTAGGTCCTCTTTTGTTTTGTCTAGACCTTTGTCTCTTGGGCTGCCTTGTGGCGCACCGTACTGCTTTGGGTGTGGAGTATCAGATTCTTCCATACCGTGGTGAGCTTCTTTCTTACTCTTTTTGGATTTATTAATAATCCCTTTCTGAAGATGGTCAGGTAGCTTATCTTGATCACCCTTTAGGGCTGGATCGTCGTCGTATTTTTCAGTAGACTTAGCTTCCTCTCTGATTATTCTTCTTAGTTTCTGCTTAGTCATTTTCATCTTATTTTCCTTGCCTATACGCTTTATCTGCCTGGGAACCGACAGGAGCCATAAGTTTCTTTAATTGGTTAGAAAAAGAAAAGAAAGGATGACCGAACTCCTCGTATGCTGGATCACGTTCAGAGTACTTTACAATTTCTTCTGCAATCATTTGCGCTTTTTGAAGGTGATCAAGCATCAAATACATCTCATCGAGAGGATTATATTCATATGCTTCTTGTAGCTTCGCCTTCTCTTCTTTGATGATTCTTTTTAGTTGTCTTTTGGTGATTCTCATCTTAGTAATCCTTTAGCGCCTTTATTTGTTTTTCTAGATCTTCTGCCGCACGAATAACCTCTGGCTTTTGATTTTGCTTGGCTTCAGTCCATATGTCCCACAGCGCAGAAGTAGCTTCAGAAATGGAATCAATTGCCCTTTGTAAGTGCTCCGAGCGATAAGCTGCACGTGCAAACATATGATCAGCCTGCTCATTGAGAAGCCTGGCCTTCTCTTCTTTGATGATTCTTCTTAATTGCCTTTTAGTAATCTTCACTGTTATCCTCCAAGCCGGCTATTCAAAATCTGAACTGCCTGAGCTAGTGTCTTGTTTTCATCATCTGTAAAGCGACCATAGTTCTGGTCGATAAGCATTTCCAAATCCAGGATAGTATCACCAGCAAATGAATCAAACTTTTTCGCCATGGCTTTTTCTTCACTAGAGTCCAAATATCTCTCTGAAACAAGCTTGGCCCTTTCTTCTTTGATGATTCTTTTTAGTTGTCGTTTGGTGATTTTCATCATTAGTTTTCCAGTTCTGTTTTTACTCTCTGTTGCAAGAGATAGACATTTTCTTCGTGTGAATTAGCAGTCTGTGCAAGAAAATCATTTAATCCTAAAGACAAAGATCCTGCTGACTCAAGCTCATAAAACATTGTCTCCACAAGCTCTAGAAAATTCTTTTCCATTTCTAGGCCTACAGAAGCCATAGCTAAAGACGTTATAGCAGGTGGTGATGGGTAATTTCCCATAGCTTGTACAGCAAGATTTGTAATATGCATCGGGCATGCAATTCCTTCATCTCCTGTAACTCCAACTGCTTTTTCAATTGCAGCGTCCATCTCTTCTTGTATTTTTAGATAAATCACTCCGAACAGATTGACATGATCGCCTCCAAACCCAGCTCCCCGAGAAACATTATGAGCACCATGAAACCAAAGATGCATAGCACGAAGCATGCCCAAATACTGCGAAAGACGCGTCGACAGCAAGCTACTGTCTGCCTCTTCAGACGCAAGATTGTCAAGTGCTTTTGCAACAAAGGAAGCTTCTACAGCGTCATCTGCCGGACATTCATTAATTTTACGATCCATGAAAATCCTCTTCTCCTAATTGAGCAAAGACTTCTGCTTCACCCGGAAGATCTTCACCTTGACGCTCAAGCTTATACTCTAGATACTCTCGAACTGAGTTCATCATCATTTTTGCTTGTGCAATTTTATATTCACACCACTGTGGAAGATCGTCTTCGTCATTGAGAAGCTGGTGTAAACGATAAGAATCTACAGCAATGTTTCTCAAAGCTCCGCGGGCCATTCTTCCCTCACGTGCGTCACTCACAACGTTTCCGTGATCTAACATTCTGCCAGCATCATGGGTCTCATTGATCGGATTTGTTCGTGTGTATGGTTTTAGGGGATATAGTCCACCTGTCTCATCCGCGGGTGTATATTGATTTTGAGCTCGCAGACGATACTGCTCTTGCTTGGCATGCTGTTTTACTTTTTCTGCCATGTAAAGGTCACAGCCATGATCTCTCATGAGATCAGCTTCGGATACGACCAAAAGCTCAGACAGCTCTGTCGGCCTGAGCTTGGCATGGCAAAGAGCTTTTACAACTCCAAGCTCGAGGTCCTTTTTTGCTTCTAAAAGCAGGCTTTTTTTAGTGTTTGGCATGTTTTTCCTCACTTTGTGAATCTAAATATCACGTAAGAGAAGAATGACACACTTTGTATACTTGAAAAAAGACTAGTCTATATGATCAACAGAAAGAGCTGTCTCGAGAACATCGATCACTTGATCGTACTCGTTTGCTTCGTGCGTCTTAAGCTTCGCCTTGTTTTTTGCAGCAGAAAGCGCAGCTCTAAAAACTTTTGGCTCTACTCTATCTTTGAATTCAGCAAGAACTTGCTTCTTATCGTCTTGAAGCATCTTAATTTCATTCTCAATACTCATATAGCGCTCAAAGAGCTCTTTTACATCATTGTTGGTCATTTTCACTTCTCCTATTTTCATAGCCAATAATCAAAAAAACACCACTTAGAAAGTTGAGAGCAACCCACCCATAACTCTCTAATGTAATATTATGAAGCAGCACGATTGTGTTCAGGACAATCATGATTACTAAAAATATGTCAAAAAAATTATTTCGGCCGCTCACAATTCTTCTCATGCACTAAGACAATTTGATTTTCACCTACAACTACTTTTTTGTAAGCACCAAGATTGTCAATAATAAGACCGGGTGTTTCGCAATCAAGTCTAATTCTTTTTCCGCCGCCTACTGCATTCATATAAATGCCTTTTTCAATCAAGACAAGCTCTGATGTGTTTTTGCAAGCGGATTCTGGCCGCTTATTGATCACTGGTCTTTTCTCTAATACCGAAGTCTTTGGCTGTCTTTTTCTTACCCGCTTCAGGATCACTAAGTGCTTCCTGTGTGGGCTCCTCTTCGAGGACATCTGTTTCAACCTCAGGAACATTCTCATGAGCAGCTGCAGAACTACTTTCATTTTTTGTATTTTTGAATAGATCTTGCAAGCTGCCATCTTGTGGTGGCTCTACTCGAGAATTTTCAAAAATTCTTAATGCTTCCGGATAATTTTTTGCCCCTTTGACGAAGTTAGATAGACTAACTTTTCGGCGCTTTGAATAAAATTCCCAGTTAATCATTATTCTATCTCCTTGATTAGAGCGGCGACACTCATCTGAAATTGTGGGTTTTTTGCAATAGACATGATCTCATCATCGGAAGATGCCAGATTGTTTTCCTCACAGATAGGCTTTGCAATCTTTTTCATAGCTGACAGCAGAACATTTCTTGCATTTGACGGACCAATCTTGATTCCTCTTTCATTGCATGCTGCAGCAATCTGTTTGTAATTTTTTGCGTTTGGAATTGTTGCAATAGAACAATATCCATTATCAAATTTTTTTCCCTTGGGCATTGACATATTTTTCTCCTTAGTCTTCGATTCCGAAGCGCATTTTCACAATAAGTTTCTCTCTCTCAGTAAGCGAGGACAAAACTTCATTAATTTTTGCTGAAAGTCTTTCTCGATCAATTCTTTCATCAGGGCTCGGCTCTCTGGCCGGAATAACATCGGCAAGAGTTCGATTTCCACCCTCAGAAGGAAACATTGGCTTATCGAGCGCAATAGTTCTAGATGCAGACTGTCGCAAAGATCGAAGTGTATCCGGTGTGGTACCGAATTTTTCTGCAGTCTCCAAATCTGTAGGTTTTCGACCCATTTGTGACTCAAATGCATTTTCAAACTCAGAAATTTTATAAAGCTTTGAAAATGCATTTGACGGTAAATCAATCGTACCGGAGTTAGCGGCGATGTAAGCTCTTACAGCTGCTTGTATCCACCAATACGCGTAAGTTGAAAACTTAAAGCCCTTTGACCAATCAAACTCATCTACTGCTCGAGTGAGACCCAGAACAGATTCTTGAAAAAGATCATCAATATCTACACCGCGATTGGTGTATTTCTTGACAACACTTAGCGCAAGACGTAAGTTTGCCTGTATCATCTTTTCTCTTGCAGCATTGTCGCCTTTTTCAATACGCTTGGAAAGTTCGATCTCTTCCTCACGAGTCAACAACTTTGTGTCGCCTACGTGATCAAATAGTGAATAAGATGTTGAGTTCATATTCTACTCCTGTGTGTGTTTATGTATTGTAACGAGCTCACTAAACCTTGTGGCCTCGTTTTTGAGCCTCAGCTTGCAAATAACAAATTTCCTCTTCAGCCCTATGTGTGTTTTGGCCGACCCTCCTCTTCTTGTGAACAATCCTCTTCATCTTTTTAAGTTCGGTAAAAAGCTCATCATCTGTCATTGCCAGAATCTGCTCATTGCTAAACTTTGGAACCGTGTACGACATTTTGGTCACTCCTTGATTAGACACTGTCGAAATAAGCAACATTGGAATCGACACCGTTGTCGTATTCCTCTGTTATTATACACCCAATAGACAACAAATTACACGCAACTGATAAACTATGTTCGACAGCAGAAACTACGACTGCGTGTGGATCGAGTATTCCTAAGTCAAACATGTCTCCATACTTATCGTTCTTGCCGTCATATCCGTATGTGTCGGCAGTTCTATTTACTTTTTGAACGACAAGATCTGCAGATACGTTACAGTTAGCGGCAATTTGTCGGAGCGGGGACTCCAATGCATCTAAAAATGCAACAGCACCTACATCAAAAGAGTCTCTTGCCTTGTAGCGCTTTCTAACTCTCTTTTTAGCCCTAGTCAATGCCACACCGCCTCCTGGCTGGACACCTTCTTTGAGGGCAGCTCGGCATGCATGAATCGCATCGTCGACTCTATCACGCCTTTCTATCATCTCAGCTTCAGTTGCGCCGCCCACTTGAAGCACTGCGATACCATCGCTAAGCCTTTTTAGTCTTCGATCTGCTATTTTTTTATCATCTAAGCTGGCTGCTGGGTCGTTCATGACTGCCTTTGCCGAACTTTGTTTTTCCTTGACTTGCTCTGTGTGTTGCGTTCCAAAAAGAAGTGTTGTCTTATTTGTTACAGTCGCTTTTTTAACTCTTCCTAAAACTTCTTCTAGCTCATCTTTTTTTATAGGATGTTTTGCATCAGTAACAATTTTTGCGCCGACTAATGCTGCAATATCTTGCAGTGCTGTAACTCTTGCAGAAGCAAACTCGGGTGACTTTATCACACAAACCTTTAGGCCCCCCTTTACTCTGTTCAAAACCAAGGCCTGTAATGCTTCTCCTCCCACAGCATTGCAAATTATAAGAAGGCTTCCTCCAGATGCTGCTGTCTTTTCCAGCACCGGAATAATTGTCGAAACAGATGTAAGCTCGTCACTGATTATCAAAATGTCAGGGGACTCTAGTTCGGAAACTTGCTTTGATGTGTCGGTTACAAAATAAGGTGACTCAAAACCCCTGTCAATATAGGTGCCCTCAACCATGGTAAGTGTCGTATCATAGCCTTTTGCATCCTGAACTGAAACTGCTCCGTCGGCGCCGACTTTCTCAATCGCACTGCTTATTATTTCACCCAATTCCTTGTCGCCATTGGCCGAAATAACTGCTACATCACGAAGAGTATCAGGCGTGATGTCAACTTTTGTATTGTTGAGCTCTTCAACAACTCTAGCAGCAGCTTCACGCATTCCTGACAGGACTTCGACAACTGAGTGGCCTGCAGAAATTACTTTTTCACCGTTGGCGACAATTTCCTGGGCGAGAACAGTTGAAGTTGTTGTTCCATCTCCTGCAACAGATGCACTTCTTTGTGCTGCTTCTCTTACAAGAGCAGCGCCTGCATTCTCATATGAATCTTTGAGCAAAATTGAATTTGCAACAGTTACACCATCTTTAGTAAGATGCGGAACATTGCCAGGTCTGCAAATGGCAACTGTTTTTCCCATGGGGCCTAATGTTATTCTTACTGCATCCGACAGTTTTTTAACACCAACTAAAAGCTTTTCTCTTGCTTCGGAGTCAAATAAAATTTCAGAATTCATCCCTTTAGAATCCTTTTTCTACCTTCAGATAAAACTTCTGCAGCTGTTCCCAAAACTCTCTTTTCAGATGTTTTTATATTTTCAGCGACGAGAAGATCTCCAGCGATATAAGCAAACTCATCGCCTGTGATCTTATTTAACTCTCGAAGAACTTTAGTCTGTTGCGGACTTAGTGTCTCTTTGTGATTGAATATCATGTATGCCTCCAGATTTAGCAAATTGAGTCACCCATTTGGGCCACGCATTACCAATAATAGACTTACAGTGCCTTTGAGAAAACCCTTCATAGAAACTTTTTTCATTGAAATTGCTCTGTCTGACAATTAGTTCATTTTCATTGACATTTTTTAGCTTTATTACATTGTATGCTACGATAAATTGCCGATTTCTTTCTGGGTCTTTTTCCAAGAATTCTTTTAGTACGCTCATATCTGCTGCCAACACATCTGCCCGCTTGGGGCCTATTCCTGCCACTCCGGGCACGTTATCTGTAACATCTCCTCGAAGTGCCTTCCAGGTCACATAGTCACAATGCCACTCATTCACATAAGTCTTTTTCTTGGGATGCCAAAGTTTAGTATTCTTAGTGATCAATTGAATAAAATCACTATCGGTTGACACAATTGTCACATTATCATTTTCATGAACATTAGACGCAAGATGCCCTATTACATCATCACACTCATGACGAGGATGCTTGATATAGACCAATCCGGTTTGCTCTTTTATCGCTTCAAACACTTCATCTTTTTCACGCCAGAACTGTGGATCTTCAAGTTTTACTCTATTACCCTTATAGTCCGGAAGCAACTCTTTTGACTGTTCCGGGCGGCCTTCATCAACAATGTATACAATGTCGGGACTATGACGATTCATCTCTCCCTTTAACATTCTAAAAAAATTGAAATAAATTTTGTGAGGCCCTTCTCCAAATCCAAATCTTGCTCTATGAAGAAGATTGTGTGCATCTATTAAAAGTACATTTTTCACAAAATCTCCTCAGGAAGATGCACTCTAGCTTGAGTTCCATCTTGCAATGTAATGGTCTGTATCTCGTTTGACAATAGTGAGCTATCAGGAGTCGATGGCTGTTCTTGTTTTCCTGCAGAAGACTCAAAAAGCTGTGCTTTTTCTCGGGCAGCAACTGATAGTTTTCGAACCATGTCAGTTGCCAAAATTAGCAAATGTGACTCTGCTTCGTCTACTGATTCAAAAACGCCTGCAAGACTTTGATTGTTCACGTGCTCTTCAAGCGCAAATGTCTTGCCTGATGTTCCGGCACACATGTGTTGAACTGTTGTTCCCGTAAGATCCTCAAGCGTTTGCTTCGAAGTTACTTGTATTGGCTCTATTGTCTTTGTTTTATTAGAGACAATGTAAAGAAGTTGTCCTATCCTGTAAGTCATTCACACGCCTCAAATTCGTATTTGAAGTTTGTAGGTGTATTTTTCCAATAATCGATTGAGCGCAGTATATTGGCTTTCTTTTTCACCGCTTTTCTACTGCATCCTTTGAGTTTTTCACTTAACTTTTGAAGCTCTATCTCATTTTTGCTCTTAACTTCGCCCCACAAAACTCTGCACTTCTTTTCTGCAAAGTGCTTTATCAGCTTAGCTTTACCTCTTGATGATTTAGAAGGAGTAGAAAAATCTTCACTAGTCAATCCGACATAGTGAAGAACAACAAACTTTTCAAATGACCTATCTGCAATCACATACAGGTAGTCTAGACTTCCTTTTTTGACCAGTGTTGCATAGTCAGTCTGCAAATTAATTCCACCTGTAGGAGTAGGTGTAGTAATCTTGCACTCGAGCTCTTTTCCTAGCTCGCCGATCACAATGTCAGGCTCACCTGTCTTGCCATCGCTTACAACGTCTCTATACCTCTTGGAAAGCTCTTTAGCGAAAAATTCTTCTTGTGCAGAAGACATAAGAATATTTCTTCGGCCCGTATTTCCTAGAAACGGCATGCCGTGCCTGTTGTGAAGATGTAACAAATCACTGTGGAACATTCGCATGCCCATAAGGGCATTATGAACATGGGATCTTGTAACATAACTCATACAGCCTCCTAAGTTTATAAGACATCCTTATTATATCATAGGTGGGTATAATTTACAAGTTTATGACACTGAAGATCGAACTCTTTCTGATATTTTTTTGCCTGCTTCGATCGCCATACTCATAGGTTCAAGACCTAGTACTTCTCTAACTCTATCGTATGTTTCAGCATCTAGACCATTTTTTAGGGCCAGCATATCTGCATATTGATGCAAATCTAACTGTGTCACGGGCAAATCTTCACCATCTGGGCCCGGCTCGAAATCTCCGGTCTCTCTAGACTCAAAGATAAAAAGCATTCTGGGCATTTCTTCTCCGTCTGGGACGGCGACAAACGGAATATGACTAGTCAAACCATTTTCATCAGCTTCTTCGTAGTATATTTCTGGGATCCATTGATTATTCATAAATTCCTCTAAAGTCTCGCGCGCTTTTGTAAGTCGGCGAATTCTTTATAAGCATCCATGTAAGTGTCGTAAACCTTCAAAAATTCTTCGCTAGAAAACAAATCAGAAGATCTCTGTCTAATCAAATTCATTGTTTCATTGTCGAGTGCTAAGAGCTTGTGATTCTCTTCTATTACAGATATAAATTTTTTCAAATCTGACGTATAATTTTCATCAAATTTTGCTTTTGATGTTTTGAAAACTGCCTGGATTGCTGTGTCCAAAAAATCTTCGTCAGATAAGCTCTCCACTGCGACTTGTTTTGCATCTGCTACCTGTTTTTTAAAGTCATCAGTTGCTGCTATTTTTTTTGCTTGTTGTTCAATTTGCGGGAGCATATCCCCAAAACCCTTTACAGACTCAGGGGGCATATCTGCACTCTTGACAATGTCAGCGACGGTTTTTTTGAATGCTGCCAAATCTCTAGTTCCAACCAACTTCATAATAGCTGTAGAGGATGTAATCGAATCTATCATTTCAGACATGAGCTCTGTTTTTTGCTCTAATGCTTCAGCTGCAGCATCTGTAAACTGCTCATCGATGCCTGTCATCTCAAAAAATGATGAAAGCCACTCCTCTGGGTTGGTTATTTTATCATCGCCGGGTGGTTCTTTCTTTTTTTCTTGTTCATCTTGTTCGTAAAGATCTGTTTCTGATAAGTCACCTCCGGCGACTTTCGCGGCTTGA
>CEOH01032656.1_pt1 | contig 10338 bp, 14 predicted proteins | sample 530311 | NCBI WGS metagenome assembly CEOH01 (sample SAMEA2619923, study PRJEB7988) | marine metagenome | biome: marine biome (ENVO:00000447); feature: deep chlorophyll maximum layer (ENVO:xxxxxxxx); material: "saline water (ENVO:00002010), including plankton (ENVO:xxxxxxxx)" | depth 60 m
CCCAAAAACAGTTGATGATATTTTACTCCCCATGTTTTGAGTTGTTCCTCTGTGAGCTTTCTAAACGCTGCTTCAGCATAAGCAGCCGAATTATCGGACCGGCCCATACCTCGGGCCGTTAATAAAATAATTATATGTCCTTCCTCAAATAGTTCGTTAACTTTTTTTATGCGGTTCTCGATTGGAAGCGCAGTTTCATAATCTCCAAATGTATTGGTACAAAGAGTACCGTCTATATCAAAAACATAAGTCATTGTGACTCCAAAATATTGGTGGTAGAATAATCCCCAATACGCTCAAAAAACTTTAATTCTTTTGCATGCTCACAACCAATTACTGTTTTCTCTCGATAATCAGAGCCGACTATCATAACCTCTGGTTGAAACAGACAAATTAAATCTCTCAGTCTCGCTTCAGAATCAAATATAACTACCTTATCAATGTATTTGATTGACTCTAACATAAACTTTCTATCATCTTGATTATTGATTGGGCGACTATCTCCTTTTAAAGACTTCACCCGAGAATCAGAGTCAATACCAACGACCACAGTCCCACCAAAGCTCTTAGCGTACTTGAAGAGCTCCAAGTGTCCTCGGTGCAAGATATCAAAGCACCCATTAACCCATACGTGTTTAGTAGTTAGCATACCACGGTCTATCTATAAGTTTATACATCTTGATCAACTGATTGATTCCAAAATCTAAATCGTATTCACATTTGAATCCTAGATCGTAAAGTTTTTGGCTACTCACAATATAGTCTCTTTTGTCTGGATCTTGCGTAAATTCTGCTCGGATAATCTCGATAGGTATCTGTTCATTGATCTTCTCGGCAAGTTGTAATTTATTCATGTTAATGCTATCGTTTCCAACATTAAACGTCTCATTCTTGCAGCGATCCCAGTTCTCCATAATAAATTCGAACACACGACATACATCCCAAATGTGGACATAGTTTCTCATGAACTCACATTCATACAAAACCAAAACGCGATCTTTGATTGCTTTTAATACAAAATTGTTAACAAGCAAGTCAGTGCGAGCACGACTTGAGGGACCAAAGACAGTCGCCAAACGAACTGTGCAACATCCCTCGGTTTGTCTAAAAATATCTTCTGCTGCAACCTTGGTTTTGCCGTATAATGATACAGGATTCAAAGGGGATTCCTCTGTGCATACTGAACCATCAACACTAACACCGTAACCTGAATTTGTACAAGGATAGATCAAAATTTGATCATCTCTTTTAACTTCTGCTAACCATTGGTTAACGTCCAAGTTTACCTCGGTGGCCTCACGGGGTCTCTGGTCACACAAAGGAAAACCAACAAGCGCAGCGAGAGGAATGATAACATCGGCGTCTTCAACATATTTCTGCATAATGTCTAGTCTACGAACATCCAAGCGATCAAAGTCGAAACTTTCATGACCAACATATCGCAAAAGCGAATCAGGCTCGTAATCCAGACGATCCAAAACTTGAACTTCATGGCCGCTGCTAAGCAAAAAGCCAACTAATTCGCTGCCTATGTAACCAGCGCCTCCAGTTATCAAAATTTTCATCTTTCTAATCTCCCTAAGATCCAATCTTTTAGCATAATCCAGTCACACGCCTTGGCCCACAATGGGTTAGAAAATGCAGCCGGTTTGTTTTTTTCAAACACGAAATGGCCAGTCCATGCAAACGGATATATTACAAACGGTGCGAGCACCAAAAGTGGCCAAACTTGGAGGTATATAACCTCGATTATAAACGCGATGGTAACAAACTGTCCCAGCACATGTAATCTCCTACACCATTTATTTTGATGTAATGTGAGATAATATTGATAATATTCATGAAATTTCATTGACTGTGTTAACTCCTTTTAGTTGAACTACTTCAGTAGCGCACTGATTAGCAAATTCAATTGCTTCATCAATGTTCTTGGACTTTAAATAGTTCACACAAAGACCAGCCATAAATGTGTCTCCAGCACCACACAAATCTTTAATCTCAACTTTTTCAACCTGATAGGTTTTGTTTCCTAATTTACAGCCATCAGAGCCCAAAGTAACAATAACTTTGTCTTTTGCCCACGAAGACTTTTTTATAAACTTCATTGAAGCTGCGTACTCATTCTTGTTTATTTTTATATAAGTGCAGTCCTTACAATAATCTCCAATTATTTTTTTTGTGTCGATGAAAACAAGAGGGTGATTCTCGCATATAAACTGTATATCTTCTTCCAGCAAGAATCCCTTGTTGTAATCTGATATGATTATAAGTTCAAAACCGGAGATAAAGTCAATAGTCAGGTCTTCAATCCTCTGAATATTATTTTCTCCGGAATCAATTCTGAGAAACATGTGGTTTGTCTCTTCGTGGACATAGCGCTTCTTCTCGATCACAAGGCTATTTGTTTTAAGTATCGCTGGAGATCCCATGGAAACAACATTTTGATAAACGTTACCAGCCATTCCAAGGTTTCTTTTTTCGTAATTGGGAATAAAGACGGGCACAGGCGCATCCGGTGCTAGTCGCTCACAACGACCATAAACATGTACATCTTTGCACCCGTCGCCAATTACTAAAATTTTACTCATTCCAACTAATATCCCAATCTTTAAATTCTGCTGCTAGACAATCTATTTTGTAATCTTTTCTACCACCGGCAACTTCTTGGATTTTATTCTTTGCAGTATTTCTAATACCATTGAGGCCGTGGGTAAGTTCAAGATTGTTTCCGTCTTTAATACCTTTGCGATAGTTTGACTCGTTGTGCCAGATATGCAGGTTCATTTGAGACAGAACTACAATTGCTCTTACAGTGTTGCTATCTAATATAACATCTTTTTCCTTCAGTGTCAAGTCGATATCATGTAAAATATCAGAAATTTCCTGAGCGTATTCTTCTTTGTGTTCGGGAATAAAGACTTCCTTAAGTTGTACAATGGATAATCTGTCTACCAATTCAGACAAGGTGGGTAAATATTTTCTTTCGCTCATTTTAAACTCCTCTACACAATGCAAGACCTTCTCGCATCGCAGTACAAATACGTTCTACGTCATCATCGCTTAAATACTGGTGACACCCAATATGTACACCATTCATTCCAACCCACTCGGCCTCTGGGAAGTCTCCAAGAGAATAGCCCATATCTTCGAAAGCACCATGTTGGGTCGGGATGCAACCAAAGTTTCGCTTATGGTGTATGTTATATTTATCGAATGTATCTTTTATTATTTCAATATTGCCCTCGTGTTTGCAAGTAATACTAAATCCATGAGGACAGTTGATGTTTCCTTCGTCTTCCTCTGAAAACCATGCAACATCTTCAAAACCTTCAACCGCTTTACGCATACGCTTCATGAAAGCATGGCGTGTCCAGAACGTATCCCAAAAAACGTCGATCGCTTCCAAGCCAACAGAGGCTTCCATATCGTTCATTTTAGAGTTTATGCCTGTTCTTTGGTGATCAAAATATACAGAATTAACTGGGCGTCCGTGAGATCTGGTTGAGAAAATCAGATCGCCGATTTCGTCACTGTTGGTGGATACCATACCGCCTTCTCCGCAGCATACCAAATGAGCAACATAAAAGCTGTATACAGACATGTCTCCCCAGTGGCCAACAAGTTTGTCTTTAAATTTTGCTCCATGTGCTTCACATGCATCTTCAATAACAATTAAGCCGTGGCGTTCGGCTATTTCACAAATAACATCCATCTCAGCCATTCGACCCATTGTGTGAACAACTTGGATAGCCACTGTGTTTTCATTGATCGCTTCCTCAATCTTAGATTCATCTATATTAAGGGTCTCGCGCTTTACATCTACAAAACGTGGAACAAGACCAGCTGCTCTAACTGCATTAGAGGTGGCGATAAATGATAGTGCCGGAACAATGACTTCGCTCACGTTTCTTTTGGCGTCTTTAAGATCATATAAGGAAAGACATGCATTTATACATCCATCTGTCCCTGAACTGGTTGCGACACTTCGCTTATAATCAAACAAGTCGCTCCATTTTAATTCAAGTTCTTTTACTTTTGGACCTCCAGAGGCCCAATTTGTATCGCAAACATTCATCAAGTTTTTACGGGCTTTCTCCCCGATTCTCAATTCTCCAAATTCTATTCTTTTCATTAGTACAAGTCTCCATGTTCAATAATTAAAGTTGATCGATCGCCATTAAGTGCTCTTTCGTATGCGGGCATCACCTGAAACGGATATAATAATTCAACCACATCAATGTTGGTGCATGCGCTGCGGAAGCATTCGGTGTAGTTTGCTTTGTGTTGGTGGCCCGGATCCAACGGATAAGACGAGCCAACAACGGCTTTCATAATAATCTTTGGCTTACTTTGGCCCATGGACATTGCTTCCCATTTATCCAGATGATTAACGATCTGATTCATAGCCAGAATTATAAAATTCATTCGAGGATACATTGAAACTGGTATGAAACCCTCAATCGCTAATCCTAGTGCAATACCCGCTTGGAACTCTTCGGCAACCGGTAATTCCAAAAGCTTCTCGTTTGGGAACTTTTTTACCTGATGGGTTAAGGCTGTTCCCTTGTATTCTATGGCTTGGCCCATAAATATTGTTTTGGGATGGGCTCCCAATAATTCCATCGCTTTGTATACTTCTTCTTTATAAGTTGACATTTAAAACTCCACAAAAACGCCGGTGCCTGAATGAGGATAAGACATTTCGTATTTATAATAAATGACCTCAGCCTCTGAATTCTCAGACATCTTTTTATATATTTCATATATAGATTCTGTTGGTATCGAGCCCCAACTGGCTTCTGTGGGAGTTCCCACTGATTTACCATTGTCTTCAATTATAAAAGTAATTGGTAAATCTTTCCCTATTGAGTAAACAATAGACTCATGAGAGATACCAGTTCTGAAACCCATATCACCCAAAAAGCAATATACTCTATCTTGTTTTCCCTGTCTCTTGAGAGCCATGGCTGTGCCTACAGCGATAGGAGAAATTCCTCCTACAATCGCAGAACTATAGAAGTTGTAATCTGCGTAATGAAGCGTGATTGATCGGCCTTCTAATATGTCTTGTTTTATACGCTCTTCTGGGATCCCTTTCAACAATGCGTGCAAATGACTTGCCCATGTTGAATAAACATAATCTTCTTTTGTAATCTCAAGTTCAGCAAAGATATCCACAAGCTTTTGTTCATTCCCATCACGAAGATGCACAGGTGCTTTGATAAGTCCTGCCTCGTAGATTTGTGCTATTTCTTCTTCGAACTTTATTAAATCATTGGCTGTTAACATGTTCTTTCAACTCCTGCAAGGTTTGGGCGTTTTCATCCCTGTCTGATACTATATTATGAAATGTTGTGGCCCATTGTGGTTTTATGGTGCTATCGTTATAATGCACACTCCACTGGTCTTCGGGTCCGGTATATAATTCGCTCCACTTGTAGTAAAAAATACAATTAGAACTCAAGCATTGATGCGCGTTTAAAGTTCTAGGAGGAACAAGCACTGATTTAATATAATGATCATCACCGTTTAACATATATGTGCTTTTTTTATCTGTGTCTATGTTGTAAGTAACAAGTTTTACTTTACCATGCAAGCATGTAATCAATTTCCAAGTTTTATTGTCTCCGTGAAAACCACGAATCACTCCTTGGAATGATTTTGAAATCTTGTCTTGAACGAACGTCACACCTTCAGGCATATCTTCTTGTTTGAAAATAGTGTAGATATTACCTCTTTTTTCAAAATACTTACCCTCAAAAAACACAATATCATCGTACATTGTTTATATACCACTCCGAGGTTCTCTTTAAGCCTTCCTCAACAGATGTTTTCGGTTCCCATCCAAGATCATTCTTTGCTTTGTCGCAATTCAGAATGACGGTGGTCGGGATATCTGGTTTAGTTAAATCGAACTTAAATTCTAGATCTTTACCATTCAGGGTCATGATTGTTTTCGCCAACTCCAAGATAGGATATGCTTGGCCAGCACCACAATTATAAAGCTCATATTTGCTTTCTTGATTCTCGATACACTTGTCGATAAAGTCTATCAAATCGTCAATGTAAATAATATCTCTGGATGCTCTTCCTTGTCCCCAAATTTCAAGAACTTCGTCTGCATTGATTACTTTATTAACAAATGCGGGGACAACATGACACTTATCGAGATCAAATTTATCATATGGACCATAAACGTTTGAATGGCGGAAAGCAGTAAACTTGGTCTCACCAATTCTGGAATAGAAGTCACACATCTTCTCACAAAACACTTTCATGTTACCCACACCAAAATAAGCAGGATAGATTTCATCCAGAGGGCTCCAGTCTGCTTCTGATTGTGGATGATCTTTTGGTTGATACATCACGGTGCAACTTGGAAACAGCAAGTGTCCAACCTTGGTGCGCATTGCTTCTCGAAAGATCCAAGAGTTCATCACAGAATTGTCTGTAACGTGAACATATGGTCGCTCTACTACGTCTTTAGCGCCGGTGGTTGTTGCGGCGGCCTGAAGAACGACATCAAATCTTTTGCTCTCAAAAAGATCAATAACCTCAGATTCTACTCTGAGGTCAATTGAAACATACTCCACTCCCTCAACGACGCCTCTTTGAGGAACATCTTTGTTGAAAAGAGTAGCTGTGATATCATAACGATCTTTGAAGTAATCAAGGGCGGTTTTACCAATGAATCCATCAGCACCGCAAATCAGCATCTTCTGCTTCATTCTTCCCCCTTGATAACGTAAGCAATACCAACCTCAGCAGAGTACGAAATAAACGTCCAATCAAGTCCAGATTCTCTTATAACACGAGGACTACCATATCGCTCGCCTTCAAAGTTAACGTCGTGCATAGCAATAATACCACCGGGCTTTACTTTTGACCAGTAGTTTTCTAGATCCATTTTTACATATTCGTATGAGTGGTTACCATCAATAAAAACAGCGTCATACTCTCCGTCTTTGATAAGTTCATGTGCTTTAGTTGAGTCGCCCTGAATTATTGTTTCATGATCCAAGTCCATCTCAGGCAAGTATCTTTCAATGAATTCCTTATCGTACTCAATAGTAGTCATATGGTCTAACAAAAGACTAAGCATAAAGTGAGTTGAACCCCAGTGTCCCAAACCAATTTGGAGCATATGTTTAACATCATTATCGATAAGTAATTGCAAGAAATCAGATATTTCTTCCCGCACCTGTTGGGTTACTTGAGGATGGCTGTTAACAATATCAACATCTGGATTGATGTACAAGTCTTTGTACCAATCGTTGGCGGCCAATATGTCTCGCGAACGTTGTTCAGAGATAGCCAAAATAGCTTCAACGGTAGATAAAGCAGTTTGATCTTTTATGTATCGTCTTATAAATTTTTTATTAATCATTGTTCTCTCCAACATAGTAAGGATTAAATCGTCCTTTTGTGGGGCCATTCTTTATGTACCATTCGTAAGTTTCACGAAGACCTTCCTCCAAGCTAACAGAGACTTCAAAACCGTGACCTTTTAAGCGATCTGTAATAGGCACTCTAAATTGATCACCGGTTGGCTTAGTAAGGTCATGGGTGATTTCAAGATCTTTTCCTGAAACCTTAACCAATGCTTCAATAACTGATTTAATAGTAAATGTTCTTCCGTTACCCACATTCATTGGCTCAGAAATTTTGTTCTCAACTGCAAAGATAGCAGCACGAGCAACATCACGGGCGTGGATGATATCACGACCGGCTTCACCAGTTCCCCATATTTCTACAGTGTCTGTTGCTTCAGCAACTTTTCGAGTCAACGAAGGGATCAAAGTAGAGGTGCGGAGATCAAAATTATCAAATTTTCCATAAATGTTAGCGGGCTTGATAATAGACATCTTTGCTGTCTCATATTGTTCATCATATGCATTAATTTGGACTTCGCCCATTCGCTTAGACCAACCGGCGTACCAATCGTTTGGAGATGGATTTTGTGTCCATAAGTCTTCTTCTTTGAACGTTCTAGCCGGTCCATAAGTACCGATAGTGCTCGTGTATAAACCCCATTTAACTGATGGCGTATTGTAAATTGCATCGATCATATTAGTGTTCATCATGATGAAATCTCTAAAGATCTGATACTGAAATGTCTTCATAACAACAGGAGACCCTTTGATTCCTGCAATGTGAAACACGTAATCCATGCCCTCACACAGTTTGTGGCAGTTTTCTTTTGAGCGAAGATCCATCTTGATATATTTGGCTCCCCATGCAGGATCCAGATTGTTTTCGTCTAATGAAACAGAGGTAACGTCGGCACCTCGTTTAACCATCAACTCTACTAGTTCTCGACCGACAAGACCGGTACCACCAGTAATTAATACTTTTTTGTTTTCAAACATGTTTATTACTCCAAGTGATTAGTGAATCATCGTCAGTCTGAATATAACGATAGATTTTTTCAACTGTATAATTTAAACTTCTCTGATAAGCGGCCTCTATGATGTCTCTATAATTTTTAAAATTACTGTTAACATCGTCAAGAATATCATTTAATTCATTAAAGTCTTCAAAATATATAAATTCTTTATCTGGTGTGTAGAAATCCTCGACCAGATTCCAAGGATCTTTCTTTACGATCATCAGAGACTTGCAACTTGCAATCTCGTGTGTTCGAACTTTGAATTGCGGCATGATGCCGTCTTCAAAATGCATAAAAGCATCACCATCATTCTTTATTGATGAAGGGCTCATGTAAATCATATTAAAGCTCAAAGATGATCTACACTTACTTAGTTCGACCAACTTTTCATCATTAGTAAGCATAACGTGTGTGCATTTAAAAAATTCATATGGATGCCTCATCCATGTGTTTTTCTGAGAGGTCATGAATTTGTATTTATGTCTCATCAAGCTCTCAATCGCTTTTATATGATCATCGCCATGAATTGAGCCCATCCACGAAGAAACAGCGTCATAATTTCCAAATTCTTTGACCGTTATGTTGGTGTATGGATACGGTATGTATTTAAACTTTTCATATCCATAGTGCTCATTCATAAACTTGCAAGTAAATGGACAAACACAGTAAACATGTGTGAACCAATCATAATGATCAAAGTGGTAATAACCAGATTTGGCTGTGAACTCGCAAGGGCTCCAGAGAGCCAACAAACACCTTCTTTTATAATCAATAAAGGGCTCTTTTATATTGTTTCTATAAATCCAAGCAGCACCATTCATCAATGCCTCTTCGGTTGAATCGTCGCCCAAGGGTTGCAAGCTTTTATGCATATAGGGCACAACTCCCCACAATGAATCATCAGACCAATCACCAACTATCTTCATTCTATCTCCAGCCTCTTATTCTGCAATCGATATTAAATTCATCGATAATGCTCTTCATCTCATTTGGGTACTCGGATAAGTTCCATTGGCCTTTCACAACAGCGGTGGCGATGCAAGGATAAATATTTGAATCATGGTGGTGTATGCCTCTCTTGGGAGTTCCACCATAATGCAGGAGACCTCGAATTCCAAGTTGTCTACAGTAATCGCCGCCATTTGGTTCATGCTGCATTCGTCCATTTTCACTTGGCGCAGCCCGAAAGACACTTTCAAACGCTCGTGTGTCCCAAAGCGACGCTTGTTGAGCAAATAAATTGGGACTATCAAAATCTATTATGTAGAGATCGTCTTTGAAGTGGTCTACTTTCTCTGGTCCTTTTATAAATTTACAAAAACTGTATTCTGTGTTGTCCAGAACCTCAGAGATCTCTTCTATCTTTTTCTGCTGAACAAAATCATATAAATAATAATCTTCACTTGTATAAATTATATACTTCTCTTTGACTTGCTCAATGCAAGACAGAAACTGGTTACGATATGAAACGTTATTGTCATAAGTTATAGGAATAATGTTTGCAGGAATGTCCTTGGTCGTATCTGTGAAAGCATACTTTTTGATACCGCTTGCATATTGATCAAGCCTCCCAAAACAAGGAGGCCAGACATCAGAGTAGTTCGAATTGGTATCAATAATAAGGGCTATGTTGTCTTTCATTTTTTTAAAACCGGAATGTTTTTAAAGAGTTCAAACTCAGTCAAATCTCTGTATGGTGGGTCCTCTGGAATGTCGGGCATGTGCTCAGGATAGTTCTGCATCAGTGTTAATCCTCGGGCAGCTTGTTCAGGCGTCATGTACATGTTCCAGCCCTCTTCGTCGATCATATCTTCATGGTATTTTTTGCCGTCGGTTCGGCCTTCGTATCGACGTGCTTTGAACCATTTTGCAGCCTCAGCATCGTCGCATAAAATGAGTCCACCCTTACCAATCTTGAGGTGTTTTTTGATGTGAAAACTGAGGCACAT
>CEOH01003427.1_pt1 | contig 10336 bp, 12 predicted proteins | sample 530311 | NCBI WGS metagenome assembly CEOH01 (sample SAMEA2619923, study PRJEB7988) | marine metagenome | biome: marine biome (ENVO:00000447); feature: deep chlorophyll maximum layer (ENVO:xxxxxxxx); material: "saline water (ENVO:00002010), including plankton (ENVO:xxxxxxxx)" | depth 60 m
CCATAGATTGTCATCTGTGGAAAACGATTTGATACTTGTTAAGAATTGGATAAATAATGTTGGTGCAGAAGCCGCAAGATTAACTATGGCAACTGACAAGGCATTGGAACACTATGCAACATACCAAGGTGAAATAGAAAATTTCCAAGAATATCTACGAGGATTAAGTAATGAAAAAACAGAAGAACGTAAGACGGGGAAGACGAAACCGGCAAAGAGGGGCAGAACTGCAAAGACAAGCAGTAAACCTAGCAAAAAAGTATAAACTGGATGCGATTAATAGGGACAGAGGTGGTGCCCAACATGAGATGGGTGACATAGAAGTAGAAGGTAAATTCTATGGATGTAAAAGAAGAAAGCACGTACCTGCTTGGATTCTACCTGAGAAACAAGAAGAAGGCGTTGTCTTCCGAGGAGACAGAATGGCACCATATATATCTATCCCGTTAGAAACATTCTACCTATTAATAGAACTATGTAAAGAAAAGGTGGAAAAATGAAACCTGAGGAATATAGAAGATACGAAGATGTAATTAGTGTCTATAAAAAACTAATAGATGAGAAAGAAAAACGTGGCGAAGATACTAAAATACTCAATGACAGATTAATAAAACTCCAATCTGAATTTTGGGTAATTAGATATGAGGCAAGAGAGAAAAAGAAAAAGGAGAAGAAAAATGGAAGGAGATAGTATGATTATCATTAACTTATGGGAGTGGGTATTAAATTTTCTACTTCTAGGATTAGGTTTTTTATCATATGCTATAGCATTTTTAATATTTGGAATGTTACTGTCATTTGCAAAGGACTGGATTGATGTTATTACTAATGGAAAAGTCTGATTACGTAGATAATATCATTGAAGGTGACTCTGCTAAGAAACTAAAACTATTCCCAGATAAGAGCGTTCATCAAATAATTACAAGTCCTCCATATTGGGGCTTACGGGACTATGGACACGCTGGACAAGTTGGCTTGGAAGAATCCCTAAATGATTACATTTCCTCCTTGTGTGACATTTTCGACCAAGCCAAGCGTGTTCTAAGAGATGACGGCACATTTTGGCTCAACATAGGCGATAGTTATGTTGGGAATATGAGCAGAACGTCTAAGGGTAGAGCAGGTATGGGAGAAGAACGAGAAGGAGTGTTTAGAAGAATGCCTGAAGGTTTACAAGAAAAAGACCTAGCAGGAGTGCCTTGGAGATTAGCATTAGAATGTCAAAATCGTGGGTGGATACTTCGTTCAGATATTATATGGGCAAAAACCAACCCTATGCCCGAATCTGTAACAGATAGATGTACAAAAGCACATGAATACGTTTTTATGTTTAGCAAACAAAGAGATTATTTCTTTGATGCTGAACCTATCAGAGAAAAATCTGGTTCCAATAAACGTGATGTCTGGAGGTATCCATCTGCACATTATGCAGGTGCCCACTTTGCAACATTCCCTGAGGAACTTATTATTCCAATGATTCAAGCAGGGACATCGCAACATGGATGTTGTAGTCAATGTGGTGCCCCCTACGTTAGAGAAAAAGAATTGACCGAAGAATACAAAGCAGTAAGAGGTGATGGATATGGCGATAAAGATGATTTTATGGATACTGGTTTTAGAGGTGTAAAACCCTTGAATTTCTCAGGTCAGAAATACAGAACTACAAATTGGGTTGCAACTTGTACTTGTGACGACACAGTAGAACCATGCATAGTTATGGACATCTTTATGGGGTCCGGAACTACTGCTAAAGTTGCCAAGAGATGTGGTCGACATTACACAGGAATAGAACTCAATCCTGAGTATGTCGCAGTTATTAATAACAGACAGAGTTTAAAACAAAAGGAGTTATTCATATGAGTGACAAACAATACCAAAATGAGCCAGGGAAAGGTGTTCTTTTTCGTAATCGTTTTAAGGAAGATAACGAAAGAAGACCTGACTTTGTTGGCTCTGTTAATGTGGACGGGGTTGACTACGAGTTAGCCGCATGGCAGAACACATCTAAGAGTGGGATTAAATATCTCTCACTTAGGATGGGTGATGAGGTGAAGGAGAAGGAAGCAAAAGTCGATGAAAAAGACTCGGATGTCCCTTTCTAAGAAACCCGAAATGGAAGTGCGTTGGGACCTTATTAGGTCCTACGCACTTGCCCAATATCATATGGGAATTGAACAGACTCTTGAAATTAAGAGAGAAATCTGTGGATTTGATGCTTTAATAGAAACACCAATGCATAAACTAAGAAAATTAGTGAGAGTGTTAAGAAATACTTATAAAAAGGAAGGGCATAAAATGAAAAAGAAAAATGTGTTGCCCAATGACCCGAAAGGCGAGGGAACGCTGAAAGAGGTTTCAAATGAATAAGTTGGCTACTTAAGATGCCCTTCCTAACACATTGCCACGAGTGTGATAAGCCAACTGCTAATGCACATGGTATGTGCGATAAATGTCAAGAATCGTACATTGAACCAACAACAGCAGACGAGTATAATGCTCAATGGCTTAATCATACTTTAGTTATATCTAAAAAAGGAGAAAAAGATATGATACAATTAGATAAAATACAGGATATAGTCTTTAGTGGTATCGACAATGAAGATTACCCAGATTATTCTGATGCTTTTGTAGAGAGTGCGACATATCATGGTCGTGAAATGAGTCAGGATGAATTAGAAGACTTAATGGAAAACTATCCAGAGTGGGTATATAATCAATTAATGGAATACGAGCCCTGGAGTGAGTAAAAAATATCAAAGACCAAGACCTGAGACCATGTATGGCAAGGAATGGCTCAAACTGTTGAAGAGTTCAGATAGCATACTTGGAGATATTATGCTAGGAATCAACAAACCAACTACAGTACGTAAAGATACTAACTATCAGAAAAACGCTGATGGATTTATATATCTATGTCCAAAATGTGATACTTGTTGGGAATGGGTACACGAAGGTTGGAAACAAAGACAGTTAAAAGGTCAGAATATTTCTTGCGACAAAATAACGAGAGTGAACTTCTATGATGATTTTCCAAAAATGGGTAAGACCGAAAAAATCTGTAAGAAATGTCTATAGTATAGGATATATAGTATATATAATATATATATTACTAGGAATATTATTACTATATATTACTATCCTAACCTATAATTTTACTAAAAACGCTGAAAATACGTTCAAAACTAGCAAACTCGATAAGAGAATCGAATATGCTAAAATAGTCTCGTATTCAAGCGATTAGGTGCATTAAAAATGATTATAAAGAAAGAGCGTAAACCCTATCCTATAGTATTTAATCGGATTGCTGATGAACTTGCTAAACTACGCAGTAAATTATCTGCTTCAGTATATAAGAAAGGCACCAAGGAATACAGAGGGAAACAAGAACACCAAATAAGCAAACTTGGTATCATAGCAGAATTAATAGCACAAGACCATCTTTCAAATAAAGATATTAACTTTAGGTCTGCACCACTTGTAGACACAGAACCCTGTCCTGAACCTGATATAATTATGGAAATGGACGGGTTAACAAGATTTGATGTAAAAGGAATGAAATCTACAGCAGATGAATTCCGTGTAAATTATAAATCACATCAAACAGCAACAAAGCAAGTGGACTGGTACTGGTTTGTAAGAATATTTAAAGATAGTACGGCAGAACACTATATAGTTTCAAATGATGAGGTTGATGAATGGGAAATCAAAGAACTTGCTTATACTAAGGCATATTGCTTCGGTCTACAGGAGGTCCAATAAATGGCTCACGCTCATCTAATAGATGATTGTAATATTTATCAATAATACTATCAATATGTTTCCCTAATGGACTTAATTTAAAGTCAGGAAACTCACTTGTGATATTGCCTTCAGCATCTTGAGTTCTCGTATAATTAGGTCCTGCAATCTTCTTTCCTTTATCATCATATTCATATAGTTTATTCATAACACCTGTATTTTCTATGGCATCTCTAAAAAATGCTTGGTCTCTTTTCTTTTTAGGATGGTCAACATATTTCCCTTTAGCATCAGGACTATGAAATTCCCAACCATAAGGTTTTACTTTGTATTTTTGTGGTTGCTCATGATGAATTTTTTCATCACTATGTAGGGTTTCGTGAAATAATGCTTCAAGAACTGTTTTCCTAAAATTATCTCCATCTGTAACTTTTCTACCCTCTTTAAATTTCTCTTCCCACCAATCTTTAGTTTCTTGAGGTTGGTCATACATCCAATCTTGTAAAAATGGAGCAAGACCCATATCTGTATTCCATGTTTCAGCCATCTCTTTATCTAAAAAATATGGTGGTCTTATATATGCAGTATCAGGTGTAGTATATTGAGGTCTTCCATAAATATATTCACCAGAATTATAGTATCCACCAATCGTTTCACTATCAAAATCTTTATTATAAACTCCTGTATTAAAATAAGAAATTAATGGAGAACCTTCTTTTATATTTCCAGTTACCTTATCGTATATCCTCTCATACGTCATTGGGTCAACATCAGATGGATATTGTAAAGCATTTAATGCCTCACGTAACTCAGGCTCTACTAACTCAACAAACTTTACATAATCTTCTTGAGGAATTCTCCATTTCTTATTCCTTCTTCCGTAGCCTTTATCTTTATCTTTCTTTGCTGGGAACCTGCTCATTTTTTCTTCCTTTTAAAATACCAGAAAGGTGGTTTTACTTCAAACTTTTCCTTCTTCTTTTCTTTGAAAAGTTTTTCAAGTCTTTCTATTCTTTTTTCTAATCTTTGAACGTATTTAAACACATCTAAAATTTGGCTCATTAATCTGAAAGCCCTTTCAATCCTGGTCTTAATGCTTTTAAGTCTTTAGCAGTTGTGCCAAAACTCTTGAATGTAATATGCGACCAAGGCGAATGAGAAGGTATAGTACTAAATTTTCTTATAGCCTTATTTAATCTAGGTACAAATACTTTGTCGTACTTATCAAGCATTGCTTTTAATCTTTCCCTATCTTCATCGGTAGCCATAGATTGTGCAAACTTATAGTATTTACTTTCACCAGTTTTTGCATTGTGCCATGATTCTGGAATAGGTCTCATTCTTTTAATAACAGTCTTTAATTTTTCTTCAGTCAAAAGTTTAGCCCTTGTTACTGCCTGTTCTTTATCTTTTATTGAAGGACCTGAGTTTGCCATTTCATCTAATAGTTCTTGTGCAAATACCAAATGTGCAGTTGCATAATAAGAATCTGCCAACTCTTTGATACTTGATTCATCATTAACAAATAATTCCTTTAAATGCCTATAATACGGGGCTACAGCACCTAACTCACCAATATATGAATCTTTATCATATACTTTACCAACTACTCCAGCCTTATATGGTCCTTCTTCTTTTATAACATCTTCTACTGCTTTTTGGTAATTTTTAAGATACCTATTTTTCCATCTATCATCATCCCACCATGATTTATTCATTCGATGTAGATTCTTTATAAGATGATTTCCAAATACATAATTCTCTTGTATTATATCTTTACCCATTTGTGCTAGTGTTTTACCACCTGCTGTATTGTATTCTTCGCTTTTCAGCCATCTTTTTATCTCACCTACAGTCCACTTACCTCCTAGTAAAATATTACCTATCACATTATCAGCCATCGACAATGGTGCTGGTTCATATTCTGATAATAAACCTGAACTACTTCCATCTTCATCTACCATATTAGTAAAGACACCAAAGAACTCAGCCTTAAACATATTATCCATTAGTCTACCTGACATTGATTTATACTGATTCCTTCTATCTTCTCCAAGTGCTTGATGGATACCCCAATAAACTCCTTCACCTGCAAGTGCCCTAGATACTGCATACCTAGCAAGAGGTGCAGGGTTGTTATCTCTAACAAGAGGTTTTAAGACATTGTTATAAATATTATCTGTCATTCTATAACCAATTCTATAGAATATAGTTAAAGGCTTAACCCAAGGTCTTGACATCCAAACAGGTATAAATGGTAATGTAGGGGCACCTTGAGTAATAATATGAGCCATCTGTGCCGCTTGAACCTCTTCTTTTGTTGTCATCTTACCTCTTTTAAGCATAGTGGAAATTTCTTTATCTGAAAACTTGAATACATCTTTCATTACATTGTATGAAGATTTTTTACCGAAATCAAGGATGCCTTTTTCTCCTGTGCGTAATGTATTAAATGCTTTTCTTGCCGCAATTCTTCCCATAGCAACTGCAAAATGTCTATTCCAAACCTCAGTAGGAGACATAAGACCTGTTGCACCTATAGCACTCCAAGCACCTCCCTTAGTACCTAATTCATACGAACCTGCATATCTACCACCAATAGCAAGATTGTAATCATGCCAAAATTTACTATCATTCATTCCAGTCCCTAGACCTTCTATAAATGTCTTAGCACCAAATGTTGTAAAGTTCTCTGCTTGACCTAAGAGTAAGTTTTTCCAACCAGACAAAGGACTAGAAAGACCAAGATTCGATGTTACTTTAGATATTGCAGTAAACCCTTTACCGAAGTTAAGTCCATATGCTTCTAGAGGGTCCCACCCATTGTCTTGTCTTCTTACAGCATTGATAGCCCACTTAGCAAACGCTTCATTGGTTTCACTTGCTATTTTCTGTTCTAATGGAATTTCTTTTACTACTTTACTCTTATCTCTTTGTATAGATATTGATGGATTATCAGCACCACCTCTACCATAGTGTCTATATGAAGGTACAATATGTGCTACCTGTTCAGAGTATCTAGCAAGTAATTTTCCAAAATTTCTTTCATATGTATCAATGACCTTTTCAACTTTAGTAGAGCCTCTCTTTTTATTTGTCTTTAACCCAGTAATATTATCTATTCTATCACCTACTTTAATATTGAACTCTTTTACATTCTTTATCATTACATCATTTTTACCATAAACAAATTGAGGGTCTAAATCTGCCTGTCTTACATATTGAGTTCCGTAAACACCTTTACCTTCTGCCCAATTAGCCATCTTTTTAAACTTGGTGAGTGCAACATTATGTATAAAATTATCAAGCACCTCTTGTGCTTCTGCTTTATTAACCTTTTTTAATAACTGTATGTCGTTTTTTATGCCTCTAGGTATACCTTTTAAATTCTTTAGACTTAGGTCTTTTAAATCTTTATCTGATGTCTTGATATTTTCTACGACTCTAGCCCTAAAAGAATTATCAGTTGCTAATGCTTTTCTCGCACTTTCGGATAATTGTCTGGTAAAGAAATCAGGTATGTAGTGACCTTGGGCACCTCTACCCATTTTCTTCTTTTTAGAAACTGGGTCTGTTCTCCATTTCCCATTATAAACACTAACATTCTGCCTGAGATTTCCATTAGAATCTCTCACATCGGTCTCCCACTCTCTCAAAATCCTATCTGGTTTCTTTTGAGTTTCTGCTCTGTAGTTGGCATATTGGTTGTTGTCTAAATTTTTATCTCTAGATTTTTTTATATTATATATTTTTGCAACATCACCTCTATACTCATATCCTTTTCTTATCTCTCCTGTTGAAGGGTCTTTATATTTAGTTGTATAATGTACTGCTTCTTTAGGTATGTGATGTTTTTTAGCCCAATCATGTGCTTCTTTTTTAGTTTCAAAGAATTGACGACCTTCATTTCTATAAACGTATGTAACATCCCCGTTTTTATTTAAAACATCTTCTTGTATTGTATATTTATGTCCACCCATTAACCTTATGGAATCTTTAGGGTCAAAAATATGTAGTGGCTGACCTGCTTTGTCATATATTGCAAATATTGGGTCCCATCTTTTACCACCCCTGCTAAGATTGTTTACTTCGACACCAGCACTAACAAGAAAAGAATACATATCATCTGTAAACTTCTGCTTTGCTATGTTTATTTCTTTACGTGAGCCTGATAAATTTCCAGTATCCCAATCTTTAAACTTATCATCAATAACAGAAAGTATATTATCAAAGTCATCACCCTTAATACCTAACTGGTCTTCTAATACTTTTTTAAGTTTGATACCTTCAGATGCAATCTGTTGTCTTTCCAATTCATACTTCAACATCTTTCTACCTAGTGAATGAGCAGACTTAGAATCTGAAAATAATAATCTAGTATGTACAGGAATGGTTAAGTCTCCTAAAAATCCTTTTACAACATCACGACTTTTCGTATACCAATTATCATGGTCAGGAGGAGGTGAGTATCTGACCATATTTTTATTAAAATTAACAATGCTAGATAAGTGTGCTAATTCCCATCTATTTAAGTTTTCTAATTTCCCTCCTGATTGAGGATAGAGTTGTTTTGTAATTGTTGAAAATTCTTTTTCGCTAATATTCCCTTTACCTGCATTTTTCTTAGCAAGTCCAATTAATTGCTTCCATTGATTGTATTCTGATGCTGTATTTACCTTACGTCTCTCACCTTGTAAATAGTTTATTTGTTCATTAATCGCATTCTTAGGTAGCCAATTCTTATTTACAAACTCCATTAATTGCTTTTTTGTTCTAAAGCGTAATCTATTATCCCTATTTAATTCAACTGGAGAATGTTTACCAGTAGTTTTTCTAACTCTTGTTTTTAATTCATATGCAACAATTTTACCTGCATCATTTCTAACTGGAATTATATCTTTAGAAGGGTCAAATAATCTTGATGATTCAACCTTTTTACCTCTTACAATTACTTCATTTTCTTCAAAGTATTTATCTCTCTCTTTTATGTTTTTTAATGTAGAAATATTTTTCTTAATATTTTTTACTTTATCAGTCATTCTTTTTGAAGGCTCACTAGGTGGCATGAGTCTCTTATTTGCACGAATATTTACAGGCTTATATCCTTTCTTTCTTAATGCACTATATAATTCATTTTGATTTTTACCTTCAATCTTATGTTGTTTATTGGGGTTGTTTACAAAATTATATGTCATTCTCCATTTACCATCAGATGTTGTTGGCTTTACAATAGATGAAATATTAATTGTATCTTTATTATTTTTACCTTTACTCTTACTCCAGTAATTAACTTCGCCTTGAACCTTACTTGCATTTGAGACACCAAAATTAATTATGCTTTCCCAACCAACATTTTCTTTTATTACCTTAGTTGCTTTCTCAGGGCTATAACCTAAATGGTTAATCATAACATTTCGCATTTTCTCTTTAATCTGGATTCTATTCATACCCATCATAGCACCATGAAATGCTACCATACCAAATCCACTAATAAGTCTATCTTCCATAGATAATGGATTTCCCTGAGGGTCCTTATCGTCCCAACCATAACCTATAGCAAAAATACCTGCTGGTTCTGCAATCCAATCCCAAGCCTGTTTTTTACCACCTTTCAACCAGAACTTAGGGGCACCTAAGCCAGTAAATAAAACAGAGTTAATTGCTTCATGTTTTGCAATAGAAAGTCTATCTTCCATTGATGTCAATGCTTTTGTATGAAGTTGCCCATGTGCTTGGAAACCAATCATATTTCTTATGCCCATATCCATCGCATTAGCAATTTTAGGATTCCCTTTAAACGATAGTTTGCCACCTATTTTTTGACCTGATGCTACTTTAATTAGCATATCATTATATTTCTCACTCATCCCAAGAATACCTCTTGGTCCTGCGGCTAATTGTTTTTTCTCAGCAAGTTCTAATGTAAAATCGCTAAATCCTTTACTAGCCTTTTCAATTAATTTTTTCCCTTGCTTCTTCTTTCCTGCGTCAACTAATTGGTGACCTCTCTTTGCTAATTTTCTTAATCTATTTAGTTTAGCCATTCTTGCTACTGACGTAACAGGTAGACTAGTACCACCAAGTACAGCCATTTCACCTGCGAATGAAAGACCAAAACCTGCCATACCACCAACTATTTCACCAATTCTGTCTGCTGTCCAATTCTCATCTTGACTAAAAGGAACATCTGACTCATAACCAAAAGGTAGGAAATTCTCCCAAAATCGTGCATTTACTCTATCAAATAAATTAAATTCATCTGCTTGTTTTTGAGAAATATTCTTACCAAAAACTTTTTCTTTATCTAGTCTAGAATCAAATACATCAGGCAAGTCTGTAAGTAAAGAATCTCCATCATCATAACCTTTTGCTTTCTTCTGCAATGGAAAGCCTACAGTACCACCTTTTAATTTATGGTGTTGTCTGTATACAGATGATAAATGCTCTTTATACTCAAGCCCTTCTCTAGTATCAGATTGAACTAATGGAACCATATGAGAAGGTATACTTACATCAATCATCGTGCTATCACGATTATCAGAAAATTTAATTCTAACTAATTTATCTTTATCTTTTTGCTTTAGTTTTGGTTTTGGTT
>CEOH01036506.1_pt1 | contig 10303 bp, 14 predicted proteins | sample 530311 | NCBI WGS metagenome assembly CEOH01 (sample SAMEA2619923, study PRJEB7988) | marine metagenome | biome: marine biome (ENVO:00000447); feature: deep chlorophyll maximum layer (ENVO:xxxxxxxx); material: "saline water (ENVO:00002010), including plankton (ENVO:xxxxxxxx)" | depth 60 m
CTGTTGAGTCGTAACTCTGATGCTGAGTATCGTAAACATGAAACTGCTGGAGAAACACCTAATTTAATTAGAAATAAAGAAGCTAATAGACCGTTGTATGACAGGTTACTTAAAGAATTAAAAGAAGGTACGTATGAACCATATAAGCCTCTTAATTTTAATTATGAATTAGTTTATAAAAATTTTTAGTCATGAACAAAATAGATATTATAACTGCATATTACAATCAAAATGTTTATTTAACTGAATATTTTACATGGCTAGATAAATTTATATTACCTGAATTTGGAGATAAAGTAAACATTATTTTAATTGATGATGGTAGTAAGAAGTATCCTGCTAGAGATTTCTTACCTAAATTAACTAATACTAACTTAGATTTATATGAAATAGAAGAAGATATACCTTGGAACCTTTCTGGAGGAAGAAACTTAGGTGTACACGTGGCAAGAAACAATAATGTTTGTTATATCGATATAGATTCAATAATTACTAAACAGCATATTACAGAATTAGTCAATATAAACTTAAATAAAAAAGAAATATATCAATTTCCGCTTTATGATTATAAATTTTTTGACTTTAGGACGAATCAATATATTTATAGGTATTTACCATCACCCTTTTTTATGCGAAAACAAGATTTCTTACAATTTCCAATGGATGAAGATTTTTGCGGGCACTGGGGATATGAAAATGTACATTGGCTAGCATTATTACGTGTATATGGATTCGCACTTAAAAAATTACGTACCCCAATTACTGTGACTTCAAAGACAAACGTCGATCAGAATAAAGCATCTAAAACAGATTTTAGTCAGCCAAACAGAGCATGGAAGAAAAGAGCAGGTGGTACTAATTTATCTCGTGATAGAGCAATAAACAAAGAATTGTATAATAAAAAGATTAGAGATTTAAACCCACCAGAAGATATACTTAGATTTAATTATAAATTAGTGTATAGTACTAATAAATGAGCATCATAGTATCATCAAATATTAATAATAAGTTTTGGAATACGACCCATCACGGATTTGTTGATAGTGTTGTAAAAAATATCGGGGAACATAGGTTTTTATTAATGTTTATGGATGATGGTACTGGGTTTAACTTAAACGGTTTACCTTCGAAAGTAGAAACATCAGTAATAGATAATACCTTAATTACTCATAGCAAACATGCAAATCTAAAAAGTACTTTTGGTTTTGAAAATTATGCATGTCTAGAATCTGGTGAATTTGTAAACTTTATTGATTTTGATGATGATGATATTTTAATTTTATGTGATTGGGATGTTGTAATGCAACGTGGCTTCACAGAGAAAGAGTTAGAAACTTTTAATAATTTAGGTCCGACGGAATTTGGAGTGAGTAAAGATCATTATCATAAAACAAGAGACACGCGAATTTATAGTAAGGGGAATTTATTACATGGGTATTTTAGAATGGCCAAAATATATGACGACATATCTGAAGACTGGGTCATATACCAAGCAGGTGTTCAAGCCGCTCGTATAAGCGCTTGGAAAAAATTATATGAACATTGGAAAGAATTAGCACCAAGGTTTTATGAACTCCATAGAGAGCATTTTGCGTCGCAAGGATTGTTTAATTATATAATTCACAAATTTAATATGGTTAAAGAACTGCCACCTACATTTCATTTATCTAATCATTCAGGTGGTAACAGTAAAAACCCTAAACATTGGTGGCCTGGTATTAGTGCAGAGTTAAGGCCAGGTATCCCTATGGATTTACGTTATAAGTATTGTCCAAGTGAGGAGTGTGAAAAGATTTTATTTGACCAACCTCACTTTGTGTATGTCAACGAACGTTATCCCAAAGGTGAACATGAAAAGATTTTATTTAATCATCATCACTGGAAACATTCACCAGGATTTTAAAGCAGCCAGCTTAGCTCAGTTCGGCAGAGCAACGGTTTTGTAAACCGTCGGTCCTCGGTTCGAATCCGAGAGCTGGCTCCATATTTCTATAAATACTTATAGTGATAGTTATTTTACTTAATTACGGTCTTGGAGTTCTTATCGGAATGGTCGTAATGAAAGTTTTATTAGAGTCCAGAATGTTTTATCATTTAAATATTCTTTCTTTATCAGATTCTTGTAATAAATTATTTAAATATGACAAAAGCAAAAAATCTGAAAAAAATTAACTTCAGCGGCAAAAAGACAAATATGAAAGGCCGCCATTCCAAAAATAAGAGTAGCAATCAAAAGAATTCTAAATTATACTTGAAGCGGTATCGAGGACAAGGAAGATAATGGCAAGAAATAAATATAAAGCGAAAGTAAAAGCAGTAGAAGAATTACGTAAATTCATAATTGATAAAATTCAAAACACAGATAACTTAACAATGATTACTAGAACATATGAAACCTGTTCCGGAAATCTTGTGACTAAAGAGGCTGAAGTTGAGGGATCTGCAGAGAATTTTGTCTATGTTTACGAACATTAGTCGAGTTTAGACTTGACAACTTCTCTGGCTACGTTATAATATTGGCGTTGTTAGAGATGAAGTTAAACATTAACAAAACTAAGTTCGAGAAGGTAGCGGATATTAAAGTTCCGGATATCTTCTATCGCCGCCTTAAGACTGGTATTGATGTTGTCGATTCAGCATTTGGCCAAGGTTTTCTCCCTTCTAGCACTGTTGTTCTCAGCGGTGAACCCGGTACTGGTAAGACTACATTCCTCCTTCAAATACTTGAAAGTCTCTCCACTCGGAAATATAAAGTTGGGTATGTTTCTGGAGAAGAGTGCATGGAGTTGCTTAAGGTAAATTGCGATAGAATTGGTGTTAAGAATATTATGGCGTGTAGTGAGACTAATATTGAGACTATTCTTAAGCAAGTACCTGAATTTGATGCAATTGTAATTGATAGTTTTCAATCATTGAGTAGTAGTAGGAAATCTATGGCACATGAAAAGTATTGTGTCGAGCAGATTTGTGCTGCAGCTAAAGCGCATCAGACAACTATTTTTATTATTACACATATTACTAAGACTGGTAAGATGAAAGGTAGCACACTCTTACCTCACTCTGTAGATGTTGTTTGTAATTTAAAACGACATGAAGACTTTGATGAGCTTGAAGATAAGACTGTAACGCTTAACATTACAAAAAATAGGTTTGGTCCGACTTTAATTAAAGAGCTTAATTTTACAGCTCGGGGTTATGACTGGACTACGGCGAAGAGTGTTTCAGTAGAAGCTACAGTTGCTCCAAAGAGTCAGCGAATAAAGCAAGAGACAAGTACGATTAAAGATATTGCGAAAAAGCTTCGTGATGGTAAATTTAGTATCGATGAAGTTAGTAAGGAGATAAAAAATAAGCCTAGAGCATATTATGTCTTGAATAAACTGACAAAGGATGGTATACTTGAAAAGGTCGCCAAGCGTGGTACTACTAAAACACATTATCAATTTAAGTCATAATGAGAGTCATAGGTAACGTTATTTTTACTTTAATTTATATTTTTATATTTTTACCTGTAGGGTTAATACTTAGAGTCTTTAAAATTGATTTACTAGATATAAATTTTAATAAGACGGTTTCCAGTTACTGGCAAAAAAAAGATTAATGAATGATTGTATTAGGTATTTCAGCATTTTATCACGATAGCGCTGCTGCCATTTTAATAGATGGGGATATTGTAGCTGCTGCACAAGAAGAAAGGTTCACTAGAAAGAAACATGATGCTACCTTTCCTATTAAAGCGATAAGTTATATTTTATCTGAAGCTAATATTACATTAAAAGATATAGATTATATAGTATTTTATGATGATCCTTCTTTAAAATTTAAAAGAATTCTTAAAACACATTTAACAAATATTCCTAAAGGTCTCAGATCTTTTCGAACGGGTATGCCAATATGGGTTAAAGATAAATTCTTTTTAAGGAAAGTAATTTCAAAAAAATTAAAAAAGGCGTTTGGTGGAGGTTTTAAAGGTTGTATTTTATTTACTGAACATCATTTTAGTCACGCCGCGAGTGCATTTTATCCTTCCCCTTTTAAGGATGCTGTTGTTTTAACTATTGATGGTGTAGGTGAATATGCTACAACAACTGTAGCTATTGGGAACGGAAATAAACTTAACATTGTTAAAGAAATTTGTTTTCCTAATTCATTAGGTTTATTATATTCTGCTTTTACTCATTATACAGGCTTTCGAGTTAATAGTGGTGAGTATAAATTGATGGGGCTAGCACCATATGGAACACCTAGGTATACAGATTTAATTTTAGACAATTTAATAGACGTAAAAGAAGATGGATCGTTTCGTTTAGATCAGTCTTATTTTGATTATATGACTGGTCGTACTATGATCAGTAAAAAGTTTTTAACTCTTTTCGGTTACCCAGCAAGGAAACCAGACTCAGATCCTTTAAGTCAATTCCATATGGATATCGCTGCGTCTATTCAAGCTGTAACTGAAAAGGTTTTATTGCAGATGACTCGTGCTCTTGCAGATGAATATAAAATTCCAAATTTATGTCTTGCAGGAGGAGTTGCTCTTAATTGTGTTGCTAATGGAAAAATTCTTAGAGATAAAGCTTTTGAAAATATTTGGATACAACCTGCCGCTGGAGATGCGGGAGGTGCTCTTGGAGCGGCATTAGGTGTTTGGCATAATAAATTTGCATGTAGTCCTAGAACCCTTGACAGTAATATGATGAAAGGTTCTTACCTTGGTCCTAGCTTTAGCGATATTGAAATCGAACAACAGTTATCCGAAGCAGGTGTTATTTTTCAAAAGGTTTCAGATTCTATCCTTATTGAAAAGACTGTAAAGCAATTAATTGATAATAAAGCTATAGGGTGGTTCCAAGGACGAATGGAGTTTGGTCCTAGGGCTTTAGGAAACAGATCAATTTTAGGTGATCCTCGATCTGAAGATATGCAAAAGCTTTTAAATTTAAAAGTAAAATTTCGAGAAAGTTTTCGTCCTTTTGCTCCTTCAGTTTTACGAGAAGATGTAGGTGACTGGTTCGAAATGGATTATGACAGTCCCTATATGTCAATCGTCACTAACGTACAAAAGAATATTCAACATGAAATGACTCAAGAGGAAAAGGCATTATTTGGAATTGAAAAACTAAATGTTAAAAGATCAAACATCCCAGCAGTGACACATGTTGATTATTCTGCTCGAGTACAAACTGTCCATTCTGAAACCAATCCATTATATCATGCTTTGATTAGTGAGTTTAAAAGGATAACAGGTTGCTCATTATTAGTTAATACCTCATTTAATATTCGAGGAGAGCCAATTGTATGTACACCGTTAGACGCATTTAAATGTTTTATGGGTACAAATATTGATTTTTTAGTTATTGGTAATTTTATCATAGATAAAAAGCATCAAAAATAGCTTGTTAATTTTCGGGAAATAGTTATAATATATTCTTATGTACGACAGTGGTAGAGTATACAGAGGTTATCGTATTGAATATGATGAAGATATTCAGGAGGACTGTATAAAAAATATGTATTTTATTTATCCGCCTGATGAACCAGAAAAGTCTCATTTCGCTGATGTAAGCCCTTATGGAGCAATACAATTGATACTTGACAAGTATATTGATTTTCATATTAGTGAAGGATTTTTTCCAGATCGTAAAAGTCTTAGAAAGTTAGGTATAGATCAAATTGGTCCAACTACTGAAAAAGATATTAAACAAGCTAAACTAAAATTAGCCCTCTCTCAAGACTACAATACTAATGTTGAACAAGCAGATTTAGCTATAGACGAAGTAAATAAATTCGGTCTTATATGTATTCGTTGTGGTGGTAGAGGTGGTACTATTGTTGAAGCTGAAGGTGGTTATTTGCCATGTTTTGCATGCGGTGACTCTGGTACTCAAACATACGAGGACTGGTTGCGAGATTTGCAAGACTTGCCATGCTCTATAGAGACTGTATAATAGGTTTTATGAAGAATTATATTATTGCGTGGTTAGTTACTATTTTATTAACAATTGGTGGTTTGTTTGGAGTAGGGTTTGCAGTGGGTATAGTAATGGCTGCAGCTGGAAACGCGCAGGGAGCACAAAATGTTGAACAGTATGCATGGTTTAATGTATTAGTAATAATTAGTATGATTGTTCTAAATTTTCTTTCATTTAAGTTTGCGACTAAGAAATTTATAGTGGATAGAACAGCAAATGAAAAATAGTTGCACTACTGTCCAGAGTTGTTATAATAGTTTGAGTTATTTGACATGTTTAAAGTCGGCGAGTACAACGCCTCCATCGCCCTAGAGAGGGACAGAAGTGGTAAGACACTTTACGCTTTATTGCAGGTGGCGCTGCGACGACTTAAGAATTTGAATTTGAGATGGTTGACGGACCGTCTCTGGTGTGACAGAATAAACATTCGCCTCGAGTGTTAATGTACGCGGAGAGTAATTGACGACCAAGTGGTAGAGAGAGCTCGAAGTGGTTCGAAGTACGGTGATCAGAATAACATTTGATCGAGGACCGGAAAAGTTGCAGGTAACCAAATAGTCCTGCCACCCTTTTTTTTACTTATGATTATAATACGAACAGATACAATAAGAAGAGTGTTACTATATTTCATTTTAGCTGGCACGATGTCTTACTTTGCTGGTTACATGCACGGGGAACCTATGACCCCGTCACCGACAATACAAAAGTTCAACGGGCTCTTCATGCCAATATCAGAGCAAAATTCTAATTTATATTTTTTACTTTTACCTGGCCAAGCGGTTGTGGAAGAAGATCAAAGAATAAAACTTGATGATGAAGAGTTTACTCAAGCTATAAAAGAAACTGAAAATCATAGAATATTTCATGTAAGGTCGAGAGGAGGTATGTTAACTCATACTTGTTTAGACGCACTACGTGGTCAAAATGAATTGCGATATTTAGATCTGTCTAACAATAGATTGATTTCTGATCTTGCTTGTAAAAAAATCGCTGAATATTTTCCAAGATTGGAGAGATTGAATCTATTTAATACTAGTATCTCAAATAAAGGCTTGATTTATCTTATGGATTTAACTAAACTTAAGCAGTTGCACCTAGCACTGACAAAGGTCACATGGGATGAAGCGAATTTATTTAGAGGTAAGATGCAAGCAATAGCAGGTAATGAAGATTTAGAGATTACAGCAGGTTATAATAAACCTTCTTTACTAAGTTACAATTTAATTAAAAGGTTAAGAGCAACATATCAAACTAATACTTATAATGGTAGAGTTGATCCAGATTTTAAAATAGAGATTTTAGGAGGGGAAGTTAAGGAAAATAAAAAATATGATGAGACTGATAGAGCTGAAGATGATGCTAAAAAGTCTGTATCAGGTCCAATTTTAGAATAATGAAAAAAATACTATTGTCATTAATTATTGCAGGTTCTGCTTATGCAGAAGATATTCCCCCTCATGCAGAAATGAGAAAGCCAACTAAGGTTGTAGAGCATGCTGGTTTGACTAGAGAAGAGATTTGGATGTCTCGTTCTGGTGAAGACTATTATATTGTTAACGATATTATCAGTAAACAGACTATTTTTATTCCAATGGGAAAAGCTATGGAATATTTTATGAAGTCTTTGAACTATTATAATAGGTCATTAGGTACGACGACAAAAAAAGCTATTGATCGAGCTAAAAAAGAAAACAAACGTGTATATGTTAACATTGTAGCTGGTAGTGATATACCCGCTCATGCATTTGCTGGGCGTAATAATGTTTATAAAGTAGATGAATTTCCTAATGGTCAATATACAATTTTTTATGTTAGCCCTGATGGGTCTATATCTCAGGATCATTATGAATCTGGTGAATATGGTCAAATAGGTCGTGATGGTGTTTCCTTTGAACACGCCGTTAAAACATTTGGATCGACTGAGATTAGAAAAGCTAGAGAAAGAGCTGAGAAGTCAAATAAAGATTATGACTGGGAAGTTACATTAAAACTCCCTGACACAAAACCTACTATAATTATTTTTGATACGTTTGACAAATACGAAGAATGGTTTAACAGAACTCGGTATTCGGATCAGCATGCTAAAATGAAAAAAATATCAGCAAGTGTAGATGTTGTACAAAATAAGTGATAACTATTGGTGATATGGAAATTATTTTTTTGCTACCTACTCTATTCGTATTACTTCTAGTCGCTGTATATAACCGAAATCGTAAACAGGCTGAACGAGACGTTGAGTGGAAAAATAATAAAGATAAGTACAAATATAAAGATTGGAGATACTAAAATGGGAATGTTTGATGAAATAATTGTACCGAAATCTTATTTAAGAGATATCTTAGATAAGAAGGATGAGAGTTTATTCGACACTAATCATAAATTCCAAACTAAAGATTTAGAAAATGCTTTATTTACTTATAAGATTTATAGAAAGCAATTATACAGAGCTATAACCAAGGGTATGTTTGCAGATACTACTGCAAATAAAAAGCTTGTATGGGAAAAAGTTCTAGAGACTAAAACGATATCGTTTTATGATACATTTCAAAAACGTAGTAGTGATAGTACCGGTAATAACGATTGGGATAATTTTGAGGGTGATGAATATTGGTTTGAGTTTGAGTTTAGTTTTGTTGAAGGTAAACTTGATACGAAAAAGCTGATAGACAAGACTGTAACAGATGAAGAGACTCGAAAAGCTACTCAACTTATGTGGGATATTGAACAAGAGATTTTTGATGAGTATCGAAAGAGACTATCGTATAGATTTTGGACAAAAGTAGAGCGTGTATGTCAAAGACTTACAAACATGGCTCGTAAGAGACATTCAATACCTAATAGTCTTCGTAAGGAAGCTTATGAAGCATCAGGTCGTTTAGTAAAAGACCCTGACGCGCTTAAATTTTATTGGGATATTTAATATGGCACATTTTATAAAATTACACACACTTGAAGGAGCAGAAATGCTGTTTAATCTCGACGTTGTAGTTAGTATCGACCCGTTACCAGACGGTACTATGGTACAAACTCGTTGGGGAGGTACTAAGGTACGAGAAGATATAGATAAAATACTGAGTTTATCTAATCCTACAACAAACGCGACTGGACATCAATTGTTAACTGAGAATGAAACGCCTTATTAGTGCCTGAACAAATACAATTAGACAGGACGTATTTAGCGATGGCTGCTATATGGGGTCAGTTGTCTAAAGCTAGGCGTAAAAAGGTAGGTTGTCTTATAGTAAAAGACAGTCAAATTATTTCTGATGGTTACAACGGTACTCCTGCAGGGTACGATAATAATTGCGAGTATGAGACTAGATTTGGCTATGAAACTAAGCCAGAAGTACTGCATGCGGAATCCAATGCGTTGATGAAATTGGCTAAAAGTGTAAATAGCAGTAAAGGTTCGACAATTTATTTAACTATAAGCCCTTGTTTTGATTGTGCGAAATTAATTATACAAGCAGAAGTTAAGAGGGTAGTTTATAGTGAAATTTATCGAATAGAAAAGGGTATAGAATTTTTGCGCAGCAATGGTGTTGTAGCAGATTTTGTTACGATTAATGAATCTACATAAACAAGGTAAAATATGGGGATCTACACGACCTCTTTTTAATAAAAATAATGTTGAGATTCATAGAATTGAAACTAATAAAGGCGGTTATTGTAGCAAGCATAAACATGAACACAAATATAATTGCTTTTATGTAGAAAAAGGTCTACTAAAAATCACTGTATGGAAAAATGATTATAATTTAATGGATACAACTATACTTTCCTCTGGAGAAGCCACTACAGTTCCTCCTGGTGAGTATCATGTATTCGAAGCATTGGAAGATTCTATATGTTTTGAAATATACTGGGTTGAAATAAATCAATCAGATATCGTAAGAGAAGATCATGGAGGAATTCGCGAATGAGTAATTATAATCAGGCTCAATATCAACAAATTATATCTTATATACACAAATTCTCACAGCTATTAACTAAGGCCGATGTAAAGCATTGGCTTGATTTTGGAACATTGTTACATGCCTATAGAGACGGTGGCGTGTTAAATAACCCTAACCGAGCAGCTGCTGGTAAAGATGTAAACGATACGTATTTAAATGATGATGATTTTGATATTAGTTGTATAGGTACTGATTATGATAAAGTTATAGAGGTCTGCAAAGAAAATAATATAGAGTATATAGAAATTGCTCCAAGGCAGCTAATACGTTTTACTAGAGAAGGTCTTGCAAGTATTCATAAAAATGAATGGCCAAATAGACTGTCTGGTGATTATGATAGTTGGATTGATATGTTCTTTTGGGTTGAATCTCCTA
>CEOH01014591.1_pt1 | contig 10296 bp, 5 predicted proteins | sample 530311 | NCBI WGS metagenome assembly CEOH01 (sample SAMEA2619923, study PRJEB7988) | marine metagenome | biome: marine biome (ENVO:00000447); feature: deep chlorophyll maximum layer (ENVO:xxxxxxxx); material: "saline water (ENVO:00002010), including plankton (ENVO:xxxxxxxx)" | depth 60 m
ATACCTTTTGAAAAGATATAGAAGTGAATTGCCGGATGTGTCACACACCCAACATTTAAATTTATTTTTTCTTAAATTAACCGACAGTTTCTTTTTGTGATGATTACAAAATGGGCAAGCAAAAAGATATTCTTCAGAGGAGCGATATCCGTGGCCGAGTACTTCTTTTAATAGGGAAACTTTAGTCACAGGAGTATGATACTATAAAAATCTATAGATGTCAACCTATGGCGCCCTCAATCATATCTGGAAGTTGCTCACAAACAAAATCAGCAACGCTGTCGGTTATATTTACAATAAGGTCTTGTTCTTTTATCAACTCAAAAAGCTGATTGCGAATAGTTACTCTGGCAGCTTCACCAACAAAGCGGTCTAAACTATCTGCTGAAATTCCAACTCTTTTAGAAATCAATGAATATAAATCTTCTGAAAGTTTTATTATTAATCTATCCAAAAGTTCTTCTTCTAGCGCCTCAGTTAAAACGGCAGCTATTGTGTCGCAGTCGCCGCCGATGACAGCTTTCCAATCTTCTGATTTCATGTTTGCAATTGCTTTATTAATAACAGCAACGAGCCAACCTTTGGGGTTCAAACCCATTTTACGCTCGACGTATTCTAGCGCCTTTTCAATTATTGTTTGTTTAATTGCTTCTGGCGCCATATCCCACATAGAGGCTGCGCCGCCTTTGAGCATATCCACCACACCTTCGTTGACTATAGAGCGACGGACTTGTTGTTTGTTCATGCCTTGGGATTTCAAATAAACAACCCTTTCTTGCAGCATGTGTAGATATACTTCTGTTTCGGCTTCTTCTTTAATTATTTCTTTAAGTTCAGTATAGTTTGTTTTCATCATCAACCCTCACAAACTAATTAGCTCCCAAAAGCAGAAAGAGCCAAAACAACGCTGTCTGCCCTATCATATGTTCCCGGTTTCGGATTGCCCGCCTTTGTCAACTCATATTCAAAATTTGGAATGCTGTTTTTAACATGTTCCAACACAACTTCTTTTGCTTTTGTTCCGCGTGGTACCCTAATGCCGGCTGCTTTTCGCGCCGTCGTGGCTGAAACATATTCTGGTTCAACACCTATCACGCGATAACACATCCAACTAACAACGCCATTAAATTTTGATAACGCTGTAAGTGTCTTTGCCGACGAAAAGCCCGGGCGGAACATCTGAAGGGATTGTTCTATCACCACTCTTGTAATAGGAAATTCTATTTTTGTGTCAAGAATCCGTGTTCGAATATATGCTGCTTTTTTAAAAAAATTTTTATGCTTGCGAGTATCCCACGCCTCACACATCAAAACATTACCTTTATTATCTATCACTGTCGCACCGGTAATGCTGGTGGACACATCTAATCCAAGTATCATATTATAATAATATTACATATCCAGCTTCATCTTAAATGTAAAATCTTGATCGCTGGTCTTTTTCACTGGGTTTGCTAATTTAGTTACTGCTATTAATTGTTTATCTTTGTCATAAATGGCTATCTTGGAGATGAAAGTTTCCGGTCTAAAAGAAGACGAATGGCCGGCAAAAGAACTAGACACTATATTTTTAATTTTTATTTCTTCTATTTCTTTATATTCTCGCGAACTAGTATAATCAAGGAAACTATTTGCAAATGCAGTTTTACCTGCAGTGGCAGCGGCCCTATTAGAAGAACTAATATAACTTGGGTTGTTACTCCAGTTTAATTCATTTTTCTTTGCATGCGCCATCATTGTAAGAACTGGAGTGTGTGTTGTGCCCCTGAACTCCATAATATATGAAGAGCTACACGGAGCACGACTTGAAGAAAGCAGATGTGCGTTTGAGGATGTAACTAAAGATTTATATGCTCCGAAATGTGCCCACGATGACGCGGTGACATAACTCGCACTCATAGCTTGGCCTTCGCCGCCTGCGGGGGGCCTTGCAGTATCAGTGTTTGTTACACTATCTGCGCCGCAACACTTATGCCCTCGTGACCCAGTTGGAGATAAATAACCATCAACTAAACTACCCGCTCGGAATGGAACGCTTGAGGTGATAATAAAAATTCCCTCGTTATACATAACAACACCAACTGTGCTGCCCGTAGTAGTTCGATCACACGCATCAGGATTTAAATATGTCTCAATCAATTCGCCATTTTGTTTTTGGTCCTCTGCCCGGGCAACTAATGTGCCAGTAAAATAAAATTCTAATTTAACAGTTCCTCTTTTAATTTGATCGCCATATACAATTTTTGGCACCACCAAGACGTTAGTATATTTGTTTCTGGGGATTGATTGAGTGAAGTTTGGAATTGACGCGTCATAATCATTAAGCAACTGTAAGCCGGGTGGCTCATAAACATTTTGAGTCCCTATCGTTGTATTAAGCTCGTTTGTTTTGCCGCCGCCGTTCTCTAAAAATGTTTTGTCGCATTTTCCATTTTTGTGTGGATACTTTGTACAACCATTTACGTCCTTACTATAAAATCCCCTAACGGGCGGAATTCCACCAGAAACAAGAATATATTTATCAAAATTAAAATAAGGGCTATAAATTCTATAGTCATTAAATATATTTTTTAGCGAAATAAGCTTTTGTACATTACTGGCTGTTGCAACATATGGATCATCGGTGATGCCATCATATGGAGGATTAATTCCGCCCAAGCCATTACTACTTCCGTCTGGTCTTCCAACAAACGCTGTATTGCTGCCGGAATTTCCAATTATTAAAAATCTTTCCACCACCTTTGAAAGGATTGGATAAAAAGATTTTAATTCCCTATTTTCACCTTTTGGAACCTGAGTCAGATAATCTTTTGGCTCAGCCGTTGCCCCTTTAAGTACTTGTTTGCCTGAAAAATCTTGAGTGCTTCCCACAACTGGAGACCATACAACCTTTTCGCCGCTCTCTCCCGAAAGGAGATAAGCATACGATGCAGTACCAAAATAGTTTGCAATGTCTTGGCCTGCTGCGCCTGCTCCGTCGCGATGCTTTAAGGATGATCCTGTGTTTGGATCAATCACCATCTCATATAATGAAACGGAGCCGCTGGGCACCTGATTGCCTTGCGACAGGCGATTATTCACATATAAATTATTAAGATACATCGAAATTGTATATTTCGGATGTGCCTTAATAACATTATGAAATACATCATTTGAGCCAAATTTAAATTGGGGCATATATTTCCCCCCTAGTAATCCAAACGTACTCTAATTGTAAAATCTGTAGTGTCATCCTTTTTAAGCGGTTCAGACAGTTTTGCTGTGGCCATAAGCTCACCATCATCTGAGTATAAACCAACTGTCGTAACATATGTCACAGGGTGATTGTTCTTGTTGCTGTTCTTGACACGAATCTCACTACCAGAAACATAAGATGGATTAGAACTATAATTAAATTCGTTATGGCCTGCGCGGCAAAAATAAACTGTTGAATTTAGTTCCGTCGTGTTCTTAAATTCAACATTTCTAATTCTATGTCTCATCGCATTGCACGCCTGATCAATTGTTCCAGAGATCATTAATTGTTCCCAATCCCAATAGCCGCTAGAATTCCCGATGCCACTAGAACTAACACCAGAGATTGATGCCGTCAAGAGACCATTAAATACTGGTGCGCCGGCGCCGGCGATCTCAGATACAACTGCGGTAGTTGGATTTCTCCGACCTTCCCACAAAGAAATACTACTGGTTGCCATAGAAGAAGAGCCTTCTAGAATAACGATACCAGCTTGATAATAAATCAAACCAACTCTATTATGTTGAATTGCGTCCCCCGCAGCAACAGCCGTATTGCCAGAAGATGCTCTATATAATATTCCATACTCGCCGGCTGGTGAATTAGTTTTATAATCCGTTGCTGCGCCGAAATCAGAAATATAAATCAAGCCATCATCTGCTGTTCCCCATGGACCCTTGGGGGCAGTCCAATATGAAGAAGTACCAACAACCATAGTGAAGGTGCCTTTTTCAATCTCATCCTTTACCAACAATCGTGAAAAATTCAAGAAAAGGGCTGAGTGGAATTTCTCTCCCTGAGAGCTAGTAATGGCTCCCGAGTGATCAAATGGTTTAATGTTTCCGGTGTGATCGTGACCAACCAACAATTGAGCAAACTGGGAATAGATATTGTGTTTATCTTCCGATTGAGTCAGGGGCTGCATTTTGCCAACAACATACCCGCCGCTGCTTCCGGTTTTAAAATCGCCACCGGACCACAAACCAATCGTCATGTCAAAAAGATGATTCGCAGAAGAACTTAGGTAGGGATAATCATATACTGACTGAAACATTCCGTGGCCATAAGTTTTAATATTATATTCACTTCCTAGCGTAACGGCACTGGACAGTCCACCGGCGTTATATGTGCCAGACACAATACTGCCAGTTAAGGGGATTACTTCGTGTAATCTAGTTTTGGTTGTTGAAATATCATCAGAAGTTAATCTTTTAAATGTTGTTGCCATTATTTTTTTCCCTTATTAGTCGTCTTCTTTCACAAATTTGATTGGAATGTCCAAGTTTATTCCGGTCTTATTTCCAATAACTCGCACAGTGGTTTCTAAGGTTTTAGCGCTAGTGCTACCCGCAACTGTTGTTGTGGTGGCACCGGCGTTGTCCCACCAGTTTGCTTCAACGCGACCAAATTTATTGAATAAGAAGCTGCTATTTCTTAACGAGGCGCTGCACCTAATTCCAAATTTAAACCTAAATCCTCGCGGGCCTGTAATTTTTGAAGCATTCTCTTCAGCGCTGGGGTATCCAAAATAATAATTTGGGTCTACGGCATAATAAGTAGCAATGTTGTCTTCGTCAATAAAACTAAAAGATGCATCAGCGCCAACGTCGAGGGCGCCCCCGGCAAGGCCGGCAGGAGTTACAAGAGTTCCAAACCTATCATCCATTTGAATAATGAATTGGTTTTCATTTAAATCATCATCAATTGGGCTTTCCCAAGTGCCAGCCGTTGTATCACTGGTGTCTAAACCCTGATCCAAAACAAGCAATTGTGAAGGGGCTGATGCCTTGCCAGAATCTCGTCCATCTACAAAACCATCTGGTAAAGAGCCAGCGAAAGCATCAAAAGCATTTTTCGTGCACAACACAACATACATATCTGTGTTTGGTGAACCAGCCAATGGGCGGCCCGGATCGGCACCCTTATCTGATCTATTTGTATTAAGTCGTAGCACCGGCAAATGCAACAAATCCTTGCGCGGAATGGTAAGCAATTTGTGTTTTAGGGCCGCGCCAGTGTTTGAAAAAGCTTCCAGAATTGGCGTTTTTAAGATGTTAAGATCGTAATATGCGCTACCCTGCGAATGACTTGAATTAAACATTGCATAATTAATCTCGTCGTCGGCCAAAGCAAAAGCAGAGATGTTGAAACTGCCGTCTCCCGAGGCCAACCTCTTTCTTCCTGCGGTCGTTAAAACTGCATCAATAGTGATACTTGATTCGTTATCTAAGAATGCCATACTTTTCCCCTCTCAACAGTTATAAATAGTATTTTAATTAAAAATAGCATTATTTTTAAATATAATCATTATTCATCATATGCCAATATTTTTTTGTATATCCCAGCAATTATATCCTCTCTGAGATTTATTTTTCTTAATTTCTCTAGTTCTTCCCAATCAACTTCGCCATAAATGGTATTTCCTTTGCCAACAGATTGTGCAAATTTTACGGAGCGCTCAAAATCATCTAACGGCTGATAAACGCCTTCGCTTTTTCGGAAAAAGACATTAACATCAATTTTCCTCTGTGTGCTCTTAGAGGTAATTCTAAACTTCCACCTAGGCATGTCGTCGCCCTTTGCCTTAACCTCATCAACGACCATGGTCTTCGGTGTAGTTCCCGTTGGCACCCTCTTCTTGGCTGGTGTTGGCTGCCACACTTCCTCCTCTTCATGGCCCAGTCCGGGTAAACTAGATTTACCCTTACTAAGATTGGGCATTGCCTGCAAGAATGCCGGTTTTATTCTCAGGCGCTTTTTGAAACCAATTGTAGTTTCTTCTTGCTTTTTCGTATTGGTCAGGTCTTCAATCTGGATATATGGTATAACGGTGCCCGCCCTATCAACCAATTCAACCGAATAAATTTTTCTTACAAACGACAACACGTTCTTCTGAGGGCCGCGGCCTCTAGCTCTAAATGCATAATAATATTTTATATTTGGCTCAATATCATCTACAAATGATGCACGCTCGACCGGGACAACGGCATATGGTTCTCCAAGATCAGATAAAGAATTTGGCCTAACGCCGGCAACCCTGTGTACAACAAAGCTAGAAAGGGCGCCCAAGAGTCGCGGCTGTTCTTTTTTCTGTTCGCCGTGCACATGAACCCCCTTCTTTTCTTTGTTGCCAAAAAACATCTGATCTGGCAATAGCTGATTTGTCCCTGTGCCTCGGGGAATGGTGTTTTGTTGCTCTTTATAAATGTCACCATATATTTGTTTTATTTCTGGTGTCGCCTCAACCTTCTCTACACCCTCCATTTTCTGAAACATAAACAATACTTTGTTATTAATTTTAGAATACGGTATAACATCGACATGCGGTGAGAGCGGCGGGCCATTAATAGCGGCGGCACTCAAGCCTGATGGCTTTGATGGTTGAAAAGTTCTTTCGCCATATTGTATTTGAGAATGTCTTGCTTCTGCCTTCACCGCAACTGATAAATTTTCCGTAGTATTTTTTGCGGCTGGTTTGTTTTGTGCTGCGCTGCGAAGGATGGGCACCTCAAATATGCCCATCGCTGGTCGGGCATCCACATATGACGAAACACTATAAGAATTTACAAAGCGTATTTTATGAGGAAGGCTTTCTTTGGTATCACCCGGCAGACCATACCACTCATACTCAGCGCCCTCTTCTCCGTCTTCAAAAGACTGCCCAGTGTTAACTGCGGCTTCTCCTACTAAATTACTAACTTCAGGGCCGCGGGGGTGACGACCAACTAAAACTTTCTGTGCGCTTTGAGCTAAGCCGGCTACAAGCGGCGTCTTAAATCGTTCCTTTGGGTATTTTTGGTAATTTTCTAGTGTAGCGCCTTCGGCTTCTGAAATCTCAGTTCCTACCTCTTTCCACTCTTTGTGCAATTGTGTTTGATTATATTTATATTTGGTGCCATAAACAAGCACGACCGCATATAAGTCATACCTATACTCCACCCCTAATTTAATTTGAGTATCAATAAAAGTCACCGTTCTGCGCAAATCTGTTTCTGGAAATTTAAAACTGGGGAATATATAAAAAGATTGTTGAGCATTTTGTTTATATGTGTCCCCTTCCTTTATCCTTGTCGCCACTGGAGATTTCACAACTTTGTATGCAACTGTTTCATAATTTGCTAATGCGCCCCTTGTTAACTGCTTATAGTCGCGGAAATACTCCTTCTTAAGTCTTTTGTTTTGAAACTTCCACTCGTTAGGTTCATCAGTTCCCCCAATGGGGCCGGCTTTATGAGAGAGCTTGTCATTCAAATAACCTTTAACCGCACTAAGTTGTTTCTTTAATTCTCCCTTTTTGCCCGGAATGACTGAGAGGTCTATAATTCCACTCTGAACATCTTGCAAGTTTGACACTTTTCTGAAAGGTATTTGCTTAACCTCTTGAAAGTATGGGCGCCCCGATTGTAGATCCCCCAAGTTTTCAGCAATTAACGCCTTTACAGTTGGTGTTTCCACTTTGTTGTGTTCTAAACTAATAACATAATCAAATATTTCTTTTCTTTCATCTTCTGTTAGGTTATTGAATAAAAATTTTCTACCCACCTTTGACGAGGGGTTTGTAGTGCTAATAACTTTATCGTGTCGATCATTTAGAATATCAAAAGTAATTTTATTATAAATCGGATTCTCTTTGTCAAATAATTTGTTCTCCCCCTTTGGAAAGAGAAGATCCATTGTATCCGGATGTATACTAACAATAGATGTGTCTTTTAGTGTGCCAATACAATTTGCTGTCCGGAAAGATTCTACCTTGGATGTAATTCCAATAAACCTTCCATCCATTTTCTTCTGAGGATCTGCTTGTGGGTCGCTGGTAGTTGGATTAGATTCATAGGCAAACGGCAGCGATGTCTCTTTCAAATTATCAACATTTTGTAGCGCAGCGCATTTGCCAACATAATTTAAAACTGTCTTAACCTCCATCTCTTGAGTAAATCCAAGAATGTCGCCGGCATTTTTGACCCACGGCTTATACATGAAATTATAATCATAAAACCATTCTTCTTGTTGCATCGAATCAATCATCTCTCTCACAACATCAGCTACAGGTGGCTCAGACAATTGAAGCGTCGGCCTTTGGTTAAGTAACGTAGAATTTTCTAATTTTTTCTGCCTAGGATCTATAATATCTGTACTCTTTGCTGGATTATATGCGGATCCACCCAAGGCTGGCATAATCCATTTACCAGTGGGCTGCCAATCTTTGTCTGTGCTGCTGTGTCCCCAAACTGCCCTATCAAAGAAATCACCCTGCTGTAAATTGACGGCAACTGGCCCGGGCTGAACGTATCTATAGGCCCACATACTACCCTGCTTTATGTCTGGTTCTTGCCCTCTTTTGCCATAATACCAATCCGGAGCTTGGTATCCATCAGCCATTACAACCCTGTCCTTAAGGTCATAGCCCGGAACTATTCCTCTAATTTGTACTTTATAATCATAATTAAGAAATTCTTTTGCTGAGTCTAGAGACGCATTAAATTTGCATATCCCACCTTTACACTCATACCCCGGGGTAGCACAAGGATTCTCGGCGCTGCACTTCTTACCAAGTGGCTCGTAGTCTTGTCGTAGAAGCGGCTTTACTGTACTATACGAAGCACACTTCTTAGCTGAAGAATAGGTGCCCACGTTATACGGATGTTGGCAATAAACTCTTATCTTTTTTCCTGCAATGTCTTTTGCAGCGTTGACATCTTCAATGTCGTGGGGCATTGTTTTTCTAGAGATTGCTTCAATTTTAATTATTTCTTCTAGATCTTCATCTGTGGCATATGGAATTGACTGATCCGCAAACCCAGTATCAATTAATTGTGGATAACCAAAATTTGTAATATTGTAGTTGTTTTTGTTAACTATACCCGTCGTTCGCATCCAATAATATATTCTATCTCTTATTGCACCTAAATTTTGATTTTTTGCCTTCTGCAAAGCAAATTTTTGTGCATCACTAATACTGCCGCCAGTTGCCCCTTTAATTGTTTCTTTTGGAGTAACCTCTGGCATTACAGCCTTTCTTATTTGATAATCGTAATTGAAAATCATCTTTGGTGGCACCTGAGACTGCTTCACTGAGCCATACGCGCCATACGTCACGCCCTTTTTATCATCCAGCTTAGTAATTGGTTTTCTAGCTATTTGCCATATTGTATTAACATATTTTCTGTATTTATCCGTGGTCATGCCGAGGGAACCCTTGGCTACAAAGCCATCTTCCACTGGTCCCAAGAAGTGGTTGTGAATAAAGTAAGTTCCGTTGTTATATGGGGGTGTGTCAAATTTGTCCATGTTGTAAAGATACCAAAAATTACTTTTTAGATCTTCATCAACAGTTTGCTGCGCGGTCTTTAAAAGTTCTTTTTTCTTTTTCTTTTCATCAGCATCCAAATCTTGAATAGACGGCGGTGGCTTCAAAGAAGCTTTTGTTGGATTTTTTGTTATCTTCTTTGCAAAGTGACCGATGCCGGGATAATTTGCTTTTTGTACATAAAATTTTATTGGCTCAATTACGTGCTCTGAATCTTGTTTTCCAAAGTTTGCAACCTGCCAAGATTTAAATGGCGTAGGCGCTTTTGAATATGCTGTCTTGGGGACAACTAAATCCCACATCATCTCAATTAATTGAGGCATGGGTTCCCCTTTATCATTAGCGCCGAGGACAACTTCTTTTTTTGGTGGCGTCTTAAAATAAAAACCAAAATATGCGACATCATCCTTATCTGTTGTTTTACTTACAGATTTCGGCGCCATGGTTTTCCAAAATTTAAAATCTTTTTTACCGCTCTTATTGGTAAATGTTTGTGTCTTTAGCACCTGTTTGTGTGCACTATATATACCAAGAACATCTTTGCAGTGAAATTTTGATTGCCCATAATTATAAAAATAATCTGGTTGACTTTGTTTCTCTTTTCCCTGTATTGGATCTGTTTCTAATTTACACCGGTGTGGAGTTATCAATGGACTTTTGGGGTATGTTGCCAATGTGCCGCCGCCTTTTTTTAATAACTTCATAGGCGTAGGTGGTGTTTTTAAGCCCGCGGGTAAAACATTTGGCGCGGCAG
>CEOH01036682.1_pt1 | contig 10272 bp, 10 predicted proteins | sample 530311 | NCBI WGS metagenome assembly CEOH01 (sample SAMEA2619923, study PRJEB7988) | marine metagenome | biome: marine biome (ENVO:00000447); feature: deep chlorophyll maximum layer (ENVO:xxxxxxxx); material: "saline water (ENVO:00002010), including plankton (ENVO:xxxxxxxx)" | depth 60 m
TATAAATCACGCTTGTTTTTCTATAGAAAGAAAAGATTCCTTAACTCTAATGGACCCTTGGTTTTTTGGAAGAATATTCAATAATTCGTGGTCTTTGATTAGAGAAACAAATATAGATTCTATAAAAGGAATACATAAGTTAAAAAATATAGTAATTAGTCATGAGCATCCTGACCACTTGAATTGGCCAACCTTAAAGAAGCTTAGAAAGTATAGTGAAAATGATATTACTCTTTATATGCCGTATAGAAGTAATGATAATGTAAAAAAGGAAGTGGAGAAAATAGGATTTAAGTTTGAGTATCTAAGACCTAAAAGCCCGTTTATTATAGAGGATGATTTCTTTCTATGCGCCTTTCCTACAGGACATGATGCTGCTATAGTTTTCGATATAGAAGGAAAGGTTTTATTAAATCAGAATGATGCCTATTTAACTGAAAGTCAATGCTATGAAGTTTCGTCTTTTTATCCATCTATAGACTCTTGGTGGATGCAATTTAGTTTAGCAGGATACTATGCTAATAAGAGCGAACCAGATAAGATAATAGATAGAGGACATATGTTTCACTTGAAAGAGTTTGATAAATATCAAAAGTTTTTTAAGCCAAAGATTTCTGTTCCCTTTGCATCATTTTGTTATTTTTGCAAATACTTTAACTCATATTTGAATAATTATGTAGTAACACCTAAAATTTTAGATGGGTATTGTAGCTTACCCATTAATGTTCTTGGATATGGAGAACAAATGGACTGGGATTGTTCGGATAATAATGGTCATTCGATTTCTATATGGGAAGATATATATGATTCCGAAAGAACTATAGATTCTCATCCAAATAAGATTGATATACAAGAACTAATATCGAATGGTGATAAACTTTTTACTTCCTCTAATTATAATTATAAGAATGCGCCTTCGGCTCTATTTGAACTGTATGACTATGAGGATCATCTTGTAGCTATAGACTTCTCAAATAAACGAGTAGAACTTAAGGAAAGGGCTGCTTGCAATCCTGCTTATATAGCAGGAATAACATCTAGCGAAGAGTTAAATTCCTATCTTAAGTTTCCTTGGGGAGCAGATACATTAAATATAACTGGAGCTTTTGAAATCCGCAATGAAATTCTATGGAAGAACATGTTAATTTTTCGAGACATGCTTTATGTGAGGTAGATATGAAAAATTATAAACAGGAATTTATTAAATTTCTTACTATGCTTAAATCTAAAGAACCATTTGCCTTTGCTAGGTTCTCAGATGGTGAACGGACTGTTATGAAAAATAAGAAAGTAGTTCTTGCTAAAGACTATTTTATACAAGAAGATATGTACGGAGATAGGCGAGTTAAAGCTCCAATTCCCTATATGGAAGAGGAAAGAAAGGAATTTGACCCTGAACAACACTCTTTTTTTAGAGACAAGCTAATAGAGGCTTATAAATTTCGTAAAAAGAATTATTTTAAGGGTATTGCTGGTGTAAACGAGTGGGGTAGTAAAAATGAATTCGACTATTGTATTAGTCTCTATGGGGAAGACGATCACGAGCATCTTACATTTGCAAATGTGTTAATCAATGGTAACTACAGCAGATTTATTGAAGAAATGGTTCCTCTTTTTAAAAATAGAAATATAGTATTGGTATGTAATGAAAATGCAACGCTTAATAGGCTACCATTTGAAGTTAAACAGGTTTTTGGTATAGGTTCAAATTGCATGGTTAATGACTACCCTTTGGTTGATGTAATAAAAGACTATGTTAGAACCAATAATATTACAGATCATATATTTTTATTTTCAGCTGCAACGCTAAGTAATTTTTTAATATACGAATTGTATAAAGAGTTTGATAATAATCAATACATAGATATTGGATCGGCGCTTGCACCTTTATTGGGATTGGAAGGGTGGAGAGGCACAAGAGTGTATCTGCGTTGTTACTGGGATGGTGAACAAAACTCTATTATAAGACAAGAAGACTCATGGGGTTAGAATTTGTTAAATGCGACAAACAGTATTGGGATTTTGTACTAGACCTTAGAAATGGTTTACGAGAAGGGTTTATATCTCAGAAAGATATCGACAAAGAGTCTCATTATAAATATATGGAAAAGTATTCTGACAATTATTATATATGTCTAGAAGATCACACTCCTGTTGGTTGGGTAGGAAGTATGGATAAAGACATTCGAGTAGCTACTCATCCTGATCACCAAAAAAAAGGTATTGGAAAATTTTTAATTAATGAACTAATGATTCGCCATCCAGATGCTTTTGCAAAAGTAAAATTAGACAATGAAGCTAGTCTGCGACTCTTTGAGTCTTGCGGGTTTAAGAAAACATACTACCTACTAGAAAAGATAGAAAATGCTGAGAAATCCGTTTCAAATAGTCCGTTGGTTTGAAGAAGAAATAGCTCACTACACAGGTGCTCCATACGCTATAGCCACCAGTAGTTGTACTGATGCTATTTTTCTTGCTTGTAAACATTTGCAAGTACAAGGACAAGAAGTTACCATACCTAAAAGAACCTATCTATCAGTCCCTCAATCAATTCGTCAGGCGGGAGCAACTGTTAAATTTGTAGATCTAGAATGGAGCGGAATATATCAATTAAGCCCATTACCTATATATGACTCAGCTAAAAGATTAACTTCTGGAATGTATATAGAAGGTAGTATGATGTGTTTGTCATTTCATTTTAAAAAACCTTTAAATATCGGCAAGGGAGGAATGATTTTAACTGACGATATTAAAGCAGTAGAACATATCAAGAGGATGAGATACGAAGGTAGGTCTGAAGGAATTTCTTATCACCAAGATATAATAGACGAAGAAGGTTGGAATAGATACATGACTCCAGAACAAGCCGCGCGAGGACTAATGTTATTAAGCGTATATCCAAAACATGCCGAAGATCAAATTGAAAATCCTCCTTATAGAGACTTAACAGAGTTTTCATTATTCAAACAAAATTAATTATGATAGCACTAACAATAAATACTCACAGCTCCAATCTTACATGTCTTAACATATTTTTTAAATATATGGAGAAGTATGTTGGTCATAAATATTTTGAGAATGTTTATCTTTTTATAAATCCATGTGAATATGTTCCTCCCGAATATGTAACGACCGTTACTTACAATCCAGATGAATGCTTTACATACCAAATGCAACATTGTCTATCTCATGTACATGAAGACACATTACTATATTGCAATGAAGATTATATTTTTTATGATCATGCTAAATTAAACCTCGCCAACGAGCTATACGAAAAATTACAACACAGCGATTTTTCTTTTATTAAATTTGTACACGCTGATACTGAATCCTATAAAATATACGAACCTAAATTATATATTATAGACAAAGGCTCTAGCAATAATTTTTCTCAAACATTATCTTTCTGGAAAACCAACGACATTTTAGAAATACATAAGAACTGTCCTCCTGCGGAAATAGGAATTAAAGGAGAAACTTTAGGCCATCTGGAAGAATTGGCAAAAGATGTATGTAGAAAATTAGATATTAAAGGTCTATGTTATTATAATAAAGAACCTAAAAGGGGACTTTTCCATTTTGATACGGAAGTTTTTCCTCATATAGCTTCTGCTCTTGTAAAAGGCAAATGGAATCTATCCGAATATCCAGAACTACGAGATATACTATCTGAAAATAATATAGATTTTTCTTTAAGAGGCGATATGTAATGTTGGTTTTAAAAGATCTTTCTATAGAAATTCCCGGAACAAACATGCACTATATAAATCTTGATAAGTATAGTGAAAACAGTACCAATGTCGTCCTTTTATATGGCTATAATAATTTATATTCCAACAATCTATTTGATAAAATAAGACATTTTAAAAGAAAAATATACTTCAATGTTACAATGCCAACAGAATTTTGCAGCGATCAAGACATATATTTAGATGACAAATTCGACGAGATTTATACTATTTGTCCTTATAGTGCTGACTGGCTAAATAGGATAAAGAAATGTAGTAAATACAAATTTATCTGGTATCCTATGGACGAATCCTATACACCATCTCGCCAACAAAAAAAGTATGATATATGCTATCATGGAGGAATACATGACGTTAAGTATACAGAAATGCTAAACACTCTTCGTTTTTTTAATTACAGATATATGACAATGACTCATGGTATCAACGGACTTACCCAACAGCACATGCCGTTTGCGACCGACTTAGATCTATCTAATGAGGAGAAGCTAGAAAGAATAGCTCAGTGCAAAATTTCTGTTTGCATGAATAGTTTTACAGTCAGGGGTTCTTCTGATTTAAATAACATAAAATCTCAGCCAAAGTATATGAGCAACGACGCATTTACTAGAGCTGAAGAATATGGTTTATGTCCTCAAATTAAATCTCGTATGAACGAAGCTGCGGCTTGCAGAACATTAAATTTAGTTGAAGAAGATTATTGGAACATTGCAGAAAAGTTTTATGAGCCTCAAAAACATTTTGTTTATTACAACAAAGAAAATCTTTCCGATAAGATTCTAGAAATACTAAATAACTGGAGCGTATATGAGATTGTTGCCGAAGCAGCACATGAGCATTGGATTAATAATTATACAACAAAAAAATTATACGATAGGATAGCAAGTAATGAGAACTGTAGTAATTGGATCTAATTCTTTTTCAGGACAAGACTTTGTTCGTCACTCGTTACTCTGTGGGGATGAAGTTTTGGGTATTAGTCGCTCACCACAAAAAGAACAGTACCAACTATCTTACGATATTAAAGATTCAAAATTTAAATTTTGTAAACTTGATTTAAATCTTGACACTTTAGAAATAGCTAAAGAAATAGCCAACTTCCAACCTCATCATGTTGTTAATTTTGCAGCACAAAGTATTGTAGAATATAGCTGGAAAAATCCAGCAGACTGGTATAATACAAACGTAACTTCTCTTGCTCGTTTATTACCTCACCTATGCGATATTGGCTCTATAAAAAAATATCTGCAAATATCCACGCCAGAAGTATACGGCAACTGTACCCAAAGAGTATTGGAGTCTCGAACTTACAATCCCAGCACTCCCTATGCGTCTTCAAAGTCAGCCGCAGATGTACTACTTGACGTTTATAGAAAACAATTCCAGTTTCCAGTATGTACAGTCCGAGCAGCAAATGTATATGGATCGCGTCAACAACTATTTAAAATTATTCCAAAGACTATAATATCTATCTTACAAGGGAAAAAAATTCCGCTTCATGGAGGTGGTTTGTCTACCCGGTCTTTTGTACATATAGAGGATGTTTCAAAAGCAGAAAGCCTCGTCTTGCAGGACGGCGTAATAGGAGACATTTATCATATATCGCATGAAAGTGAAATTTCAATTAGGAATCTTGTTGAAATGATTTGCCAGAAAATGAATAAAAACTTTGATGAGTGTGTCGATATATCTGAAGACAGAAAGGGAAAAGACAGTTCATATACTTTAGATAGTACAAAAATTAATAATTTAGGATGGTTCGCTAAGATAGAGTTACAAGAAGGAATTACAGAAACTATAAATTGGATTAGGGAATATAATGTCCATGAACAAAACCCCTCTCTCGAATACGTTCACAAACAATAAATTTTTTATTGCTGAAGAATGCAGATATAACATTGATACCACCAAAAAAATAGGGTTGTGTCACGGTGTGTTTGACATTATTCATATAGGTCACATCGAACATCTAAAGGAAGCTAAAGACAAATGTGATACACTTATTGTTAGCCTCACCTCCGATAGGTACGTTAACAAAGGTCCAGATAGACCCTTCTTTAATATAGAGCATCGACTTAATGTGATCTCTGCTCTGGAATTTGTTGACGTTGTAACAATTAGCGACTCGCCTTCTTCGGAACATGTAATAAATTGTATCAAACCTGATTACTACATAAAGGGAATTGAGTACAAAGAGAAAGAAGATATAACAAATAAAATTGACCTAGAAAGAGAGTCGGTTGAACAAAACGGAGGGAGTATACTATTTCTTACCAACAAAAATATATTTTCCTCTTCTAAGCTACTTAATAATTCTTTATTTGGAAAAGAATTTTTAGAATTTACAGAAGAATTAAAAAAAGAGTATAGTATTGAAGATATATTTAATATGATGGACCGTCTTAGCGCACAGACTATTGATTTAGCAGGAGAAATAATTATAGATGAATATATTTATGGTAACTGTCTAGGTAAATCATCTAAATATCCAGCTATTGTATTTGATAACGGGGAATCTCAAAAGTTTTTAGGTGGGGTTGGTGCTGTAGCAAATCAATTATCACCTCTAGTTAAAAAAATAAATCTTATAACATATATAGGGGATAAAAATTTTCAAGAATCTTTAGAGTTTATAACAGCCAATCTGTCTGATAATATAGATCTAGACTATATAATAAAGAAAAATTCTCCTACTATAAAAAAGACTAGATTTATAGATTCATACTGGAAGAGTAGAATGTTTGAAACTTATGAAATAAATGATCGTCCTTTAGATGAAAGAGAGGAGATCATAAAAACTGAGAAAATGAAATTTTGTCACAAGCCATTAGTAATAGACTACGGTCATGGATTTTTATGTGGTACAGAAAATATTTTTTCCGTGAATGTTCAATCAAATAGCGGTAATAGAGGGTATAACTTTATAAGTAAGTATGACAACGCAGAAGTTTATATAATAGATGAACAAGAACTTCGTTTAGAGATGAGGAATAAGCATTCAAATGCTTTTTCTTTAGCTAAGGAACTTCAAAAAAAAATAAAAGGAATATTGGTTGTTACGAGAGGGTGTAATGGCTCCATCGTTGTCGGTAATGACTGGGAAGGTATAGCTCCTGCTATATCGGGAGAGATAAAAGATACCGTAGGGGCTGGTGATGCTTTTTTTGGTATCTTTTCAGTATTTTTTAAGCAAGGAACTCCCTCTAAAGTAGCAGCATTTTTAGCAAACATTGCAGGTTATATGGAAGCAAACGTAATAGGACACAAGCGTGAATATAGGAAACTTGATTTTAAACAAGCAATCGCTACACTTTTAAAATAGGTTTAATATGAATACAGTATTAGTTACAGGTGGCGCAGGATATGTAGGAACTCTACTAGTTCCCGAATTAATAAAAGACGGGTATCAAGTGAGAGTATTAGATACCTTTTGGTTCTGGGATTCTGTAAGAACATTTCAGGAGGAAACCGGACTTGTTGGGAACCCTCATCTAGAGATATCGCTAGGAGATATAAGAGACAAGCAAAGAGTAAAGTCCTCTATGAGGAATGTAGATTATGTAATCAACTTAGCTTGTATATCTAATGACCCTTGCTCTGATCTTTATTACGATTTAACCCATAGCGTAAGTTATGATGGCGTTATGAATGTAATAAATGTTGCAAAAGACGCTGGAGTGAAGCATTTCGTTCATGCCTCTAGCAATAGCGTTTACGGAATTAAAGAAGAAGAGAAAGTTACGGAAGATCTAGTACCCGAACCTCTAACCCAATACTCTAAACTAAAGGTAGAGCTTGAACATTATCTTGAGTATATCTACAAAGAACAAAACTTTCCAATGACCATACTAAGACCCTCTACTATATGTGGATATTCTCCTCGTCAAAGATTAGACTTGACATTAAATATGTTTGTAGATCAAGCCCTTAACAATGGGTTAATAACTATCTTTGGAGGAGATCAATATAGGCCAACCCTACATATTAAAGACATGGTAAGAATTTATCAACATGTCCTTAATAATCAAGATTCTCTGGGACAAACTTATAACTGCGGCTATGAGAACGGTACAGTAAGATCATTTGCTGAACGAGTAAAAGAGTTTCTTCCAGAAACAGAACTTAAAGTAATAGATAATCCTGACCATAGATCATACAGGACTTGCTCAGACAAGCTTGAAGATGAGCTTGGTTTCGAGTATCTATATACTAGTGCAGACGCTATTAGAGATGTAATAGATGCTTTCCAAAGCGAGAAGCTAGTTAGAAGTGACTACTATAGTAATATCTCTATTATGAAAAGACTTATTGCGAATAAGGAGATTGAATAGCTATGGAAATTGACCTTTTAGAAAAATACCCACGAACAAAACGAGACCCAAGCAAAAGAGCTGATGCTAAAACAGACGAGCATAGAAGAATTGCTAGGCTTTTTGAAAAGGACTTCTTTGATGGAGATAGATCTGTTGGATATGGCGGCTACTCCTATAGGCCTGAGTTTTGGTCAGGTGTTGTGAAAACTTTTGCAGAACATTATAATTTGAAGTCTGGAAGTAAAGTCTTAGATGTTGGCTGCGCTAAAGGATATATGCTTTATGATTTGATACAGGAAGTTCCGGGAGTAGAAGCGTATGGAATAGATGTTTCTAACTGGGCTATACAAAACGCTCACCCAGCAGTTAGTGATCGTGTATCGGTTAGAGATGCAAGAGATCTAAAAGTTTTTAAGGATGATGAGTTTGATCTTGTTATCTCAATAAATACTGTGCATAATTTAGTAAAAGAAGAGTGCGCACGTTGTGTTAACGAACTGGATAGAATTTCAAAAAATTGTTTTCTGACAGTAGACGCTTGGTTAGACGAAGAAGGTAAAAAGAGCATGAGTGACTGGAATCTAACGGCGCAGACTATGATGAGCGTCAAAGACTGGAAGTCCCTGTTTAAAGAGGTGGGCTACTCAGGAGACTACTATTGGTTTATACCATAGGAAAACAAATAGAAGAAGGATGTGAGTTCAATAAAAAAGAACATCTGTTTTGTAACATATTGGCTATGTATGATAGCTTCAATCCTAAATGAAATTTAAAGCAGCAATTCTAACCGAAATTAAGAAGCCTCTTGAAATAGTAGATCTAGAGGTTCCTGAATTAAAATCTGGGCAACTCCTAGTCAAGATGTTTTATTCTTCTATTTGTGGTACTCAAATAAATGAAATAAATGGACTAAAAGGTAAAGATAAATATCTTCCTCACACACTTGGACATGAAGGGTACGGAGAAGTTGTAGATATAGGAAGGGGTGTCCAAAAGGTACGGGAAGGAGATCTTGTAGTAATAAGCTGGATAAAGGGGAAGGGTCTAGAGTGCGAACCCATTTCATACAGAGCTGTAAACTCTGGAAAAGCATGTACCCTTTCAGAATATTCAGTGGTTTCTGAAAATAGGGTTGTTCCACTCACACTACCTCTTCACCTACATAAATATGGGCCGCTTTTAGGTTGTTGCATACCTACTGGAGCTGGAGTTATAAAAAATGAGATTGAAAATATCTCGGAAAGTAGCGTTCTTGTTCTGGGGCTGGGAGGAGTAGGAGCAGCAGCCTGTATCTGGGCTTCCAAAATTGCCAGAGATACATACGGATATGATCTTTCCGAAGTTAGGAAAAATATTCTTCAAACGATAGGTCTCCGAGAGTATAATAATAATGACATTGATTATATTGTTGACGTTACAGGAAGTATCGACGCTTTTAAATTTGGATGGAAGAAGCTAAAAAAAGGGACTCTTATTATGGTTGGCAATCCCCCCAAAGACGCGACCATAGAAATTGATCCCTTTGACCTTATAAAGGGGAAATCTCTAAGAGGAAGTGCTGGAGGGGATACTGATCTAGATATAGATATCCATCTCTATTCAAAACATCTAGAAGACTTTTCAATTATTACAGAAAACCAATACAAATTAGAGGATATTAATATTGCCCTATCAAGATGGGGGAATGAGCGAAAGCCTATCATAAAGATATAAAAGTGGACACGTCAATAGGGGACTAAAGAAATTTTTATGGAAATAAAAAAAGAACTTAAAGAAACAATGGAGTGGCTTGCAATACAGCCGAATACAATATTTGTAGGACAAAACATTGTGTATCCAGAGAATCAAATGTATCGCAACCTCATCGACATACCAAATGAAAAAAAAATAGAGATGCCGGTTGCTGAAGAAATGCAGATGGGAATTTCAATAGGTCTCTCTCTGGAAGGGTACGTTCCCGTATCTATTTATCCTCGCTTTGACTTTTTAATACTCGCTACCAATCAGCTAGTAAATCACCTAGACAAACTAAAATATTTATACAGGGACAGCGATGACCCAAAGGTTATAATCAGGACAGCCGTAGGTGGAACAAAGCCTCTAGACGCAGGCCCACAACACACACAGAATCACACAGAAGCTTTTCGTTTAATGTGTCCCAACATAAACGTTTTAGAAATTAACCACCCCTCTGAAATAGCTGACGC
>CEOH01004449.1_pt1 | contig 10211 bp, 9 predicted proteins | sample 530311 | NCBI WGS metagenome assembly CEOH01 (sample SAMEA2619923, study PRJEB7988) | marine metagenome | biome: marine biome (ENVO:00000447); feature: deep chlorophyll maximum layer (ENVO:xxxxxxxx); material: "saline water (ENVO:00002010), including plankton (ENVO:xxxxxxxx)" | depth 60 m
TCCTGATATGTACGGTCTGGTTATTGTACGCGGTCTACTCGGCGAAGCCGGCGCAACTAGCTAAATCCTAGCAGCGTAATAAAATATAAAGCCCTCGTCTTTGACGAGGGCTTTTGTTTGTCCATACACTACTTATACGTGAACGAATTAGTTCACACCAAAGTTATCGGGTAGACTTCGAGCTACCCCCTAGTATCGCTGAAACAAATCGATACAGGGACATGATTATAAAAGGAGGGTTTTTAACTATGGGAACGAAAAGAGTAGGCCTCGCGAGAATTGAGGCATTAATGGAAAACTTGAAGAGAGAATTAAACATGAACGGGGCAACGTGGAAAGGCACTAGGCGCCCAGTTACAACAATTACTGCGACCAAGTCGGATCTTGCAGTCGGAGATTCGGGTACGATGTATTTGCTTGATGCAGCCGACGAAACCGGCGCAGTGACGATTACGTTGCCACAATTGTCGACGGCGCTAGTGGGCACAACTTATACTTTTTGTGTCACCGATCCGTCTGATTCGGGATTCCTAATCCAGACAGGCGATCTTACCGACACTACTGGCGATATGTACATCGGCGGCATAACCCTGTCTTCGGACGCAGTAAGCTCCACCAGTAACGCCCCTAACGGTCGAATTGTCGCACCGGGTGCTAATGATGCTGTTATCCATCTTGATGGAAACCTTGCAAACAGCGGCGGCGAGGTTGGAACAACCATCACCGTAACTGCGGTTAGTGCTACACAGTGGTATGTCGAAGGTGTCGTGGTCACAGACGACGCTGATTCGAACGGTACCGCACTCTTCCAGAACAACTAATATTAAGATTGTTTTGTTTTTAAAAACCCCCGCCTTGGCGGGGGTTTTGTTTATATAAATTCGGGCCTTGTGTTATAATAAAAAATCTTGGAGAATCCGTGGCAAAAATAAAAAGCAAGCTAATAAGACCTTTCGGGCCGTCAATCGGTAAATTTACTTTGCCGAAGCAGGTTGTCGAAGACTTCAACGAGGTCTGCGACCTAATATCGGAAAGTGAACAACTTTCCAGCGCACTCGATCATTCACAGATATTGGTGGGTAAAGTTAGACAAGAATTAACAATCCCTCAAGAAGTTCTGGAATCCCACGCCGGCTATTTTAATCAACTGGTTTCGGCATACTTAAAAGAAATTAATCGCCTACCAGCATGCATTGAAAATAACAAACCCGGCGGTGCAATTTTACCCTTAGACGCCCGCATAGGATCCCACATCAGATCAGGATGGATAGTTAGATCCTTTGCGGGAGATTATAACCCAATTCATATGCATCCAGATGCGGTAATTTCTTGTGCCGGCTTTTTAAAGGTTCCCGATTGGGAAGAGGAACTAAAAGAAGATAAAAATGATCATTATGGTTTAACGCATGGGTGTTTGACTTTTTCATACGGCGACGTCTCCGCCCTGTCACAAAATAGTTATGTGATTCGCCCCAAAGTCGGAGATATATACATGTTTCCCGGTTGGCTGCAGCATGCCGTATATCCATTTAGATCTGCCGGCGAAAGAAGGTCCTTTTCACTGAATATCGTCACACAAATACAGAAGAAAAATTCTGAATTCAAGTAAAAGTCTAAAAAAGCCGATCTGCCAAATTTTTTCGCCGGTAAAATTTTGAGATTTTCGGTTTTGTAAAAATAAACTAGTTATCACATAACACAGGAGTTACCAATGGGTAAAAAAAGACGGCTGAACTCAGCCAAAGCAAAATTTGCTTTAAAACACTCATCCCATCCGAGGATGAAGGCCTTGATGGCAGAAGAGGACGCGGTCCAAGAGCTTCCGGATCCGGTTATAGAACTTAAGGCAGAAGAAGTCGTAGTGGAAGCGAAACCAGAGGCCCCAGAGCCAGAGCCGGCAAAAGAAGTTAAAGCGAAGGCCACAATAAAGGCAAAACCAGCGACTACACGGAAAAAGAAGGCAACAACCACAGCCAGAAAAACAAGAAGTCGCACCACAAAAAGAAAATCTACGAACGCTTCCGCATAAAATCTTCCTTCTTTGATAATAAGGCCACAGCAAGTCTGGGGTTTTAGGTTTATAAAACTATTTACAGAGAGGAGGAATAATGCGTGCCCACGAACTTAAATCCAAAATCGCAAACAAGTGCGGTAATCTTAACTTCAACAGGATCTACAGATGATGTAGCCAATGCGGTACCATTCGGTGTTTATACTGGATCTAGTGATTTTCTTGCCGGAGCATCTCTACAGGTATCATATGTCTATAAAAAGCTCGGTGGAGATGTTATTGATATCGAACTTACGACTGCCAACGTGTACTCTTCTTACGAAGAGGCTTGTTTAGAATATTCGTATATTATAAACTTACATCAGAGTAAAAATGCCCTATCGGACGCCTTGGGCGATACGACTGGCACATTTGATCACTTGGGTGGTCTAATTGCTGGCCCGGGTAACGCGAATCTAAAATATCCGAGATTTAAGGTTTCTTATGCCCGAAGAGTTGGTGACGGTTTGGCCACATTGGGTGGATTCGGGGGAACAACGCCTATATATTCAGCTTCGTTCGCGCCAGAGACGGATAAGCAAGATTATGATCTTCAGGCTATAGTCGAAAAAGCAGCAAACGACGGTACAGATAGCGGAGGGAACACCGTAAACTTTAGTGGCGCCGTGGGAGACAAAAGGATCTATGTTACTCAGGTGTATTACAGATCCCCCAGAGCAATGTGGCGCTTTTATGGTTATTATGGTGGCGTGGGTGTTGTGGGCAATTATTCGACATATGGTCAATTTGCCGATGATTCCACTTTTGAAATTATTCCAACTTGGCAGAATAAAATGCAAGCGATCATGTATGAGGATTCAATTTATACACGCACCTCACATTACGCATATGAAATAAAGAACAACAACATAAGACTTTTCCCAACTCCTAGCAATTGGGGAATGTCGGACAATGACAGAATTTGGTTTAAATTTTATGTTGATTCCGACTCGACCGGCAGCTACAGTGGCTATGACGATCGAAAAGATGGTGTAAACAACATGAACACATTGCCATATGACAATATTCCATATAAGAATATAAACTCGATCGGAAAACAATGGATTAGGAAATATTCTTTAGCTCTTTGCAAAGAAATGCTGGGTCAGATTCGAGGAAAGTTTACAACAATTCCAATTCCGGGCGAAAGCGTAACACTAAATCATTCCGAACTGCTGACTCAAGCAAAAGAAGAACAAACTCAACTTAGAGATAAACTGACAGAGATGCTCAAAGAGATGGAATATTCCGAACTTGTCAAGAAAGACGCTGAAAAAACGGAGGCAGTGGAGAAGACATTTAAATCTTCGCCTTTGCCAATATTTGTGGGGTAATAAAAAGTGGCCAATGATTGGAAAAGACCAGAACAGCCGCCTCCACCACTCTTTTTAGGGAAAAAAGAGCGCGACTTAGTAAAACAGGTAAATGACGAACTTATTGAAAAGGTCATTGGCCAACAGATATTATATTATCCCATAGATATGGAAAGAACCAATTTTCACGATCTTTACGGCGAGGCTGTCGAAAAAACCTACCTACCACCAGTCAGAGTTTATGCACTCGTAGAGTGGAAGACGGATACTACGGATTATCTAGAAGGCGCCGGTATTGACAGGCAGTGGGAAATTGTAGTCCATTTTCACAGAAGAAGATTGACGGAAGATCAAGATTTGTTCGTACGCGAAGGTGATTTTGTTTTATACAATAATCATTATTACGAGATAGTTAATACATCTGAACCAAAATTATTGTTTGGCCAAGCCGGCCGAGACTTTGAAATTATGGCAACTTGCAAGAGAGCAAGAAAGGGACTATTTGATGCTACCTGATAACTTTGATTTTGCAATGCTGCCGGATCTTCCAAGAACCGGATCGGTGGGTCTAAAAGAAATTGGTTTGATGCGATCGTCAATTGAGAGTATTGATTACGCTATAACTTCGTGGTTAAAAGAAGATTTAAAACTTCATGCGATCACCAACGAGGGCCGCACAAGGGTGCCTGTTTTGTGGCAGACTCCGGAACGCGCCTACCAGCTAAAAAACGAAAAAGATTTGCGAGATGACGTGGGAGCACTAAAATTACCACTCATCAGCATAGAGAGGACCGGGATCACAAAAGATCCGGCTAGAAAAGGAGCATATCAGGCCCACATATATTCAGGCGACGGCGATGGAAGAACCGGCCGGATGACCATAGCTAAAAGAATAGTAGAAGACAAAACGCGCAACTTCGCGGCCGCCGCGGGCTTGAGGAAACTCCCAGTAGAGGGAAAACCAAGCGGACACCAACAATGGTACCCTAGAATTAATAAAAAGGTGGTAATACAGACTCTCTCGATTCCTATTCCCGTATATGTTGATGTCGATTATAAAATTACGATAAAAACTGAGTACCAACAACAGATGAACGATCTGGTTGAGCCATTTATAGGAAGAACAGGCCAAATCAATTCATTTGTGCTAAGAAGACAGGGGCACTTATACGAAGCTTTCATACAACAGGATTTTTCACACAACAATAATGTGGCAAGTTTAAATGAGGATTCTAGAATGTTTTCGACCGATATAACCATAAAAGTTCTTGGATATTTGATTGGTGAGGGAGAAAACGATGATCGCCAACTTGTTAAAATAGAAGAAAATGTAGTAGAAATCACATTTCCAAGGGAAAGAGTTGCACTTCCGGGCGATTCGGAGTTATTGCCCGATTAGTTCCTGAACTCAAGCCAAAATTATTTGTTTAACCGGAGACTTTTGGAAATGCTTCAACTATTTATTGATGATTGAAAGTCATTTCTAATGAACTATAAAGAGGAACCTTCAAGATGTCAGTAAAAAACTTTAAGTTTGTATCACCCGGCGTTTTTATCAATGAGATTGATAATTCATTTCGCCCCAAGCGTCCAGAGAACATTGGACCAGTTGTAATCGGCCGCTCCAGCAGAGGCATGGCCATGGAGCCAGTTAAGGTCGAAGCTTACAGCGAATTTATTAATTTATATGGAGATACGGTCCCCGGCAACGGTGGTGGAGATGTGTATCTCGATGGCAACAACCAGTCTCCGATGTACGGAACGTTCGCCGCTAAAGCGTTCATGAACGCCAATGTTGCCCCTCTTACATACCTACGACTTCTTGGGCAGCAAACCAGTACCGGAAAAGCCGCCGGCGGAGATGCCGCGGCAGGCTGGAAAACCGACAATATCGCACCAGCCACGGCGACTGACGATAATTCTGGCAACACGAATGGTGGAGCCTACGGCCTCTTCTTGTTCAAGTCAGGCTCTCAGGGCACTGGCAGTATCGGTGGCACAAAGGCCACAGGTATCATTAAATTCGCCAGCGCACCAACAACCGGTTCAGTTATCTTTCTTACATCTTCACTTCGCTCTCTTGACGGCGACGGAAACCTCCTTACAATTACAAAGACAATTAAGGGATACGTTGCGGCAACAGCATCTACTGGCATGACGGTAGGTGGCCTTAACACCAGTAGTCATGTTCTATACCACCACGGTAAAGCCGGTGTCGCTGAGGCAGATAGGCCCGCATCAGCCATCGAATCCTTGAGAGAGGCAATCAATTCGGCAAACGGCCACAACGGCGGCACAATAGATTCTGTTTTCGAGCTTCACCACGTAACAGGCTCTGACAGCCTTAACCTAACTGCTTCTGTTGCCGGCACAGGCTCCAATGAAACAATTATCACCAAGGGCGCCGGCGCAACTATCACAGTATCTGGTATGAGTGGCGGCGAAGAGCAAGAGCCCCAGCAGAGCAGATTCGGCGGTAACCTCGGCACAGGCTCTCTTGCTGCGATTTGGTACCTGCACAACGGGAAAATCCAGCTTAGTGGAAACGTCTGGGGTAAAGCCGGCTCCGGTCAGGTCGCGAACACGGCCTCCGCGTATGCATTTATTAACTCAGACAGTAACGGTAACTATCAGATGGTTATTTCTGGCACTGCTCAGGGCTCAGAGACATTTACGTTCAACTTTAACGATAATAGCGAAAACTTCATTCGCAACCAGTTTAACACAAACCCACAACTTAAGAGCAGCAACACGAAGACCTTCTTCCCTGCTGCCACTCAAGTAGATTACTGGCTTGGCGAGACATTTGAACAAAATGTTCGTAACGACGGCTTTGCGGCCGCAACCTCCAGTGTGGGCATCATCATGGCACTGAACTCTTCATCGGCCGATTCGATAAACCTCGGCAACATGAAGAAGCAGGCCGCTCGCGAAGGAAGAACCAGTTGGTTCATCGGTCAAGATCTCGGTGTTGCCACCTCCTTCAAGCCGCAGAATCAGCAAAAGCTATTCCGGCTTATTGGCCGCGGCCACGGTGAATGGCTACACAGAAACCTTAAGGTCTCAATTGAGAGAATCAGACAATCGAATACAAACACCAGTGCATTTGGTTCATTCTCGGTTGTTATTAGAAAAATTATGGACACGGACGCAAAGGTTGAAGTTGTTGAAAGATTTGACAACCTAAACTTAGATCCGACGTCTCCAAACTTTGTCGCCAGAAAGATTGGCGATATGTACACCAGTTGGGATTCAACCAACAAGAGGCTTCGGTACTATGGTGAATATGCCAACCTGTCAAAATACGTCCGCGTTGAGATGAACACGGATGTTGAAGCAGGCGCAACTGATCCTGCACTTCTGCCCTTCGGCTACTTTGGTCCGCCAAAAATCAAAGCCACGAACATGGTCAGCGGAAGATCGATCCTGTCTAACATTCTTAGTGCGTCATATGTTGAAGCAAGCGGCTCTTATGCCGGCGGCCATGGCACCGGCCAACTGCAGCAACTCTTGGGAGGTACCGCACAAGCAGGTGGTGTTACCGCCTCGTTCGACTTCCCAACTGATCTGTTGCGTTCAGCCTCTACTGATGGTGGAATAACGGATCCCACAAATGCTTACTTTGGTTGGCGCACCACGCGCACCGCAACGTCGAACACACCCGACGCAAGTGTTGCCAATAAGCACAGACTTCTTTATCCGGATTTCCCGGCTGATCCGACGACCGCTGAAGATGCATGCGGGAGAGGCGTCGATAGTTGGGGTTACGTCTTTAGTTTGGACGATGTCCAAAAAGATGGCGCCACTAGCGTGTATTACTATAGATCCGGTTCCCGCGCAGAAGGCGTCTCTGTTTCTGCCGGCAATACGTACAAGACTCTTCTTGATGCGAATTATAACCGCTTTACGGCACCGTTCTGGGGTGGTTTCGATGGTTTCGACATCACGAAGCCTGATCCACTGGCGAACTCCCTGATGAGTGATTCTTCCACAGAAGACAATAGTTATGTATATCACACCTTTAAGCGCGCCATGCAGACATTGGCAGATCCAAGCTTGATAGATTTCAACTTGCTCGTTACTCCGGGGCTCACCCACGCGGGCTTAACAGAATACGCAATTCAGCTTTGTGAAGATCGCGCTGACGCCTTGACGATTGTTGACCTGCCTACCGTCTATACTCCAATGCACGAAGAGTATAAAGACAAAGCAGAACGACCTCAAAAGGACACTGTCGCCGCGGCCAATAGCCTGAAAGATAGAAGAATTGACTCCAGTTATGGTTGTACATTCTATCCATGGGTTCAGACTCGCGACGGTAATACCGGCCAGCTTGTTTGGGTACCGCCCTCTGTTGCGATGATGGGTGTTTTAGCCTCTTCGGAATCCAAGTCCGATGTCTGGTTCGCACCTGCTGGGTTCAACCGCGGCGGCCTTACGGAAGGTGCAGCCGGAATTCCGATTACAAATGTGTCCGAGAGACTTTCATCTAAGGAGCGCGATACTCTTTATGACGCGAGAATCAACCCAATTGCTTCATTCCCATCTAGTGGAATCGTAGTGTTCGGACAGAAGACGCTTCAAGAGCGCCCATCTGCTCTCGATAGAATTAACGTGCGACGTCTGGTGATTTTCCTTAAGAAGCAAATCTCGGTCTTGTCTACACAAATTCTCTTTGAGCAGAATGTTCAAGCGACTTGGGATAGGTTTAAGGGCCTCGTCGAACCGTTCCTCGCGAACGTTAAGACTAGATTTGGTATCTCTGATTACCGCTTGATTCTTGACGAATCAACAACCACCCCTGATCTCATTGATCAGAATATTATGTATGCTAAGATTCTTATCAAGCCTGCACGCGCCATCGAGTTCATTGCGATTGACTTCGTGATTCTTTCAACTGGTGCATCTTTCGATGACTAAAAAAAATATGTCAACTAGTTATGTTATATAAAGGGAGAAAATAACAATGCCATTCTGGTCCACAGCTTTTAAGGAAAATGTTGCCTTAAAAGATCCAAAAAGAAAATTTAGGTTTACCGTACAATTCACAGGAATTAACGCCTCTAATGGTGGTTCAGTACTTTGGTATGCTAAAACCGCGTCAAAGCCGAAGTTTACCATCGAAACCACAGAACATACCTTTTTAAATCACGCATTCCACTATCCGGGCTCGGTTAAGTGGGAAGATGTTTCGGTAACCTTGGTCGATCCGGGCGGCGATATTGATGTTGCAGCCTCATTGTCAGCAATTGTGCAAGCAGCCGGCTACACTCCCCCTACCGATGCAACAAACGAAAACTTAACCAGCCTTTCTAAAGCAAAAGCAGTTGGCGCTTTGGGGCAGGTTCTTATTACGCAGATTGATGCGGATGGAAACCCAATCGAAACTTGGACGCTCTGGAATGGCTTTATTACCGGTGTGGAATTCGGAGATCTCGCTTATGGTGAGGACGACTTGAACGAGCTTACGGTAACGATTAAGTATGACTGGGCTCGCCTTCAGACTACTGTTCCCGGCGCCGCAATTGTCGACGAAGGCACCGAATATTTTAATATTTAAGAATTTTAATTTATAGTGTATAATATAAAAAACAGAGAGGTATACATTGTCACGAAATAGAGATCGATTGGGCATCGAAAAAGAAACTAAACCAGCAGATGCTCCGATTCCGCAAGTGACGAATGACGCGACAGAAGACAACCCGTTTTCCTTTGTCGTTCCCACAGAGTTCGTCGACTTGCCATCACAGGGGTTATACTACCCAGAAAATCATCCGCTACACAAGCAGGATACAATTGAAATTAAGCAAATGACCGCCAAGGAAGAAGATATTCTCACTTCTAGATCTTTATTGAGAAAAGGGGTGGCTATTGAGAGAGTGATCCAGAGCTTAATCATGGATAAACGAATTGATCCAAACACCTTGCTTGTTGGCGACAGAAACGCCATTCTTCTCAGCGCTCGCGTATCTGGCTATGGAAACGAATATACCACAAAAGTGGAATGTCCAAGCTGCGGTACTGCACAGGAATACACATTTGATCTGAATGATGCTGGAATTCTAAAAGGCGCCGACGACGAAGACGTGAAGCTACAGAGGAACTCGGATGGCACTTTCAACACCACTCTTCCGCGTACGAATCTGACTGTCACCATACGTCTTCTGAATGGATATGACGAGAAAAATATCACGGGCGCCGCCAAAAGAAAAAACCCCAACAAACCAGATAAACTTATCACAAATCAATTAAAGCAAATCATGGTTGCAGTTAACGGAAATGACACAGATGAAGCAATTGATTATGTGGCCACAAATCTTCCCTCAAAAGATTCATCATATCTTCGAAAAGCCTACAAGAGTATTGCTCCCAATGTCGATCTGACACAACATTTTGCGTGTTCATCGTGCGAGTATGAGAGCGCCATGGAGGTGCCGCTTAACGCGGAGTTTTTTTGGCCTGACGCCTGATTACATGGAACAGGTATATGAGGTATTTTTCTTTCTGAAGTATTCGGGAGGCTGGTCATTTAGCGAGGCATACAGTCTTCCAATCGGTCTCAGGAACTGGTTTGCTGAGCGGCTATTAAAGCAACTAAAAGACGAGAGTGAAGCGATGTCTCGCTCTTCCAAGGGCTCTAACCCCAACTCTCAAACATTATCAAGGTTTAATCAACCAAGCATACCACAGCAATTTGCACCCAAGTGAAGCTCAAAAACTAGTTTTTTGAGCTTCTACTATTTACTATGATGAGGAAAATTTATTGTGGCACGTGCAACCTTAGACGACATTAAAGCCGTTCTTGAGGAAATTCGAGATCAGACTGGAGCCGGCCGCGGTGGTGGTGG
>CEOH01089269.1_pt1 | contig 10189 bp, 7 predicted proteins | sample 530311 | NCBI WGS metagenome assembly CEOH01 (sample SAMEA2619923, study PRJEB7988) | marine metagenome | biome: marine biome (ENVO:00000447); feature: deep chlorophyll maximum layer (ENVO:xxxxxxxx); material: "saline water (ENVO:00002010), including plankton (ENVO:xxxxxxxx)" | depth 60 m
CATTTGACCATATCTATGATTTGATGCACCTAATGTTGGCGTACCACTTGCCAAGTTTGGATTAAGTGTTGAACCTGAAACACCTACGATGTAATCATAAGCGGCGACAGACGCATCAACGCTAACTGCACCTCCACTCAATGTTGATTCACCTGCTACTGCCCATCTATCAACACCTGTGTCCCAAACAAGCGCGGCACCTGTACCTGCTGCTGCAGTTTGAACAACAATACCACCATCTGTAGCGGCACTTGAACCACTTGCAAGTGTGATGAATTTATCTTCTACTACCAAATTAGTTGTAGATACGATAGTTCTATCACCATTAACGGTCAAATCACCTGTTACGGTAAGATTATCATTAACGGTTACTTCAGATGTACCTGCACCGATTGATACGGTAGATAAACCTGATAAATCAACAGCAAATGTTCTTGCTGTAGCACCATCAAAAGTACCACCCGCAGAAATACCATCTCCTGCTGTTAACGCATTTGGAACTTTCAATACAGAAAGATTATTACTTGATACTTCAATAGTTGAATCATCAGCAACATCATCATTTAACATAGTTCCTTGTACAGAATCTGCGGCGATTGTTAAAGCACCACCTGCGGCTACGGTTGCGTCACCACTTACGTTTGCAAAGATACTATCTTCTAAATTACTAAAAGTAACTTTCTTTTCAGTACCATTATCAGAAACTAAGAAATGGTCTTGTGTTTGATGAAGAGAAGCACCACCTAATGCGGATAACGAATCAACGTCAACGGTACCTGTTACACCTGTCAGTCCTGAACCATCACCTACAAATGAACCTGTAAAACCTGCAGAAGCAGTTACATTACCTGTAATGCTTAAAATAGTTCCGTCAAATGTAAGATTAGCTTCACCGTTCATTCCATCTGTACCTGTTGCAGTCACGATTCTATTATTAGAACCGTTTGTCATAAAGTCTGAAACGTCTACTGATAATTCGTCTGAACCATAGTCAAGTCCTGTACCTGCGACGTTTGAATTTAACATTGAACCTTCAACTGCGTTTGCAGCGATTGTCACAGCACCTGTATTAGATAATGTTACATCACCACTAACTGCTACTGAAGCAATGTCTGTTCCGTCACCGACTAAAATTTGACCATCTGTTTTAGCATCTAAGTCAGTTGGAGCATTTGAACCACCACCAACTTTGACCGTACCACGTGTCATATTTTCTAACATTGAGTTAGAAACAGAATCTGCGGCGATTGTTAAAGCACCTGCACTTGATAATGTAGCATCACCACTAACTGCTACTGAAACAATATCAGTTCCATCACCAACAAGTATTTGTCCACTTGTCTTAGCGTCTAAATCTGTAGGTGCATTTGCTGCCCCACCAACTTTAACACTACCTCGTGTTATATTTGCTAACATAGAGTTTTCAACTGAATCAGCTTGTATCGTAGCGGCACCACCTGCGGCGATTGCTACGTCTCCACTTACATCAGCAAAAATTGCATCTTGCATATTACTAAATGTTATTTTCTTTTCTGTTCCGTTATCGGAAAACATAAAGTGGTCTTGTGTTTGATGGAGTCCTGTTCCACCTAACGCATCAAGACCATCGATATTTACAGACGTAGCTGTAATACCTGTTAATCCTGAACCATCTCCTGAAAAGCCCGCTGATGCTGTCACTTCGGCAAGGACAGCTTTCGAGCCTGAGACGATTACTTTTTTCCAACTTGCCATTATTATTCTCCTTAATTAAGGTTATTGTTACTATGAATATTCATATCTATAAATATGAAATGCTTAAAAAATTCTTTCATTCTTATTCGAATCCTAAGTAAAAAGCACTACCACTAAACATCATTCCACCTGCTTTAGCTGTTGGCGGTGCTCCTTGTACTGATGATAATAAAAATAATGATGATGTAACATAACCTGAAAACGAACCTGTTGCCGCTTCTGTAGTTACATTTTCAGATGTTTGTACTTCTGTAGAACTAAAACTTAATTTTACGTTGTCAACCAACGTTTTATTTATTGATGTACCACCTATTTGTAAAGTTGAAGCATCTACTTGTACAAGACTTGAACTTATAACTTCAGCATCTAATCTCTTAAAAGAAGCAGTTGTTGCCGCACCTAAAGTTAGTGTTGTACCATCAAATGTTAATTTTGTTTCTGCTACTGCATTAGAACCATCACCCGTTAAAACTCTATTATTAGCATTATTAGAGATAGTTATACCACCTCCTCCGCCACCGTTAGAAGCAAAACTTGCGGATGGCCAAACTAAATCAGTCCAAGATGCTGAATCTGAAGTTCCGCCATAGCCAGGTGTCTGAAATGCTACAAATTTTGTTGCTATGTAAACTCTATTTGAACTTCTTACGTAAGCTACTTGACCATCAGATATCCTATCGTGATAGATGGAATTCATATTGGATTGTGATGCTACGGTTATCCATCCACCCTGAACATATTCTGCTCCGGTAAATGAACCTGATGCTCCACTTCTTACATAAATATCACCTGCTGTTGTTGCCATTCATACTCTCCATTAAGGTGCTGATGCCGAATCAGGCATCAAGAAATACCGTGAATTATTAGTGTTTTTACCTTCACCAAAAATCATACCCCACCTTGAAACTCCATTTATCGGAGTTTTTATATTAAAATAATAAATTCCTGTTTGCATAGTTCCTGGAATTGAGGCATCTTTTGCATATAAATAATATTCTTTATCAGTACCTGTCGAATCGGGTGGTACTCCATCGTACATACTTCTTGGTTTTCCTGCTTGATTTGAAGCTGAAGCAAATATTATTATTGTTCTTTGTGAAAGACTTGAAAAATTAAAATGACCTAAATCTGAGATTCCGTTTCCACTTGAATCAGACATAGTTGCTAAAGAAGCACTCTTATGTAATGTCATCGCACCTCCAACATAAGAAGGTGTAAATGTACTTCCTAACGAACCACTTTGTAACATAGCTATTACACTACCACTTGTGATTGCATCTCCATCTGCACCTGAATCACCCATAGATGCTATCGCAGTAGATTCTGCTGCCGCACTACCACCTGACCAACCATAACCGTAAACTAAGTTTGGTGTCGCTACGACATTAAGAGTTAATGAACCTGTTCCAAAGTTTCCAAATTGGTCTTGAAAGTTAATCGTAGATGTAAGAGTATCTCCTGCTTGTTTTCCTGCTCCACCAAAGTTCTGTTTAACGGTCAAATTACCGTTGTCTGCAATATGTATAGCGGCATTTGAAGATGTAAAGTTTTGTACTGCTTGTGAGTTATAGTTTGGTGAATATGTAACTCCTAAATCACCTTGTGTTCCTGTTGGGTCGCCATCTGCCGCAGTTACTATTTTTGAACCACTTGTTGCAGTATCTCGTATACGAAACGTGCCATTTGTAGTCATTGACCCTGAACCTGCTTGTGCTATCGTTATTGTGTGTTTTGTAGTTCCTGTATTAAATCCGTGTTCATCTTTTATAGATGCTGTCATCTGATAAACAGATGCACTTAAATTAGTCTCTGCTCTTACTTGATATGTGTTACCGACTTTGTTTGTATCTAACTGACCACTTGGGTCTGTGAATACAAATGAAGGATGTTCAAGAGTATCACTTTCTGCATCACTAAAAGATATCGTAGTCAATGTATTACTTGGTCTCGCACCGTTTGTATTCAAGTTAGCTGATGTATTACTGAAAGATGGTGTTGGTGCATTATTCTTTGTAATCTTGACAGAAAATGAAGAAGTTGCTACCGTACCATAAGCCGTAGAAGCACTAACTGCTCCTGTTATAGTACTACCGGATGTAAACGTACTCGCACTAACATTTGTTGCGAGTGATAAATTTCCTTCACTACTTAATGCAAAGAATCCTGAAGAACTAACACTCATTGAAACCGTAGCGTTAGAATTAAAATCAGCAACTGCTCCACTTCTACCATCTGTTCCAACTCTCACCGTATTAGTCGCAACTCCACTTTCTATCATAAAGAAAGGCGCATTACTTGTTAAAGTTGGTACAGGTTCAGGTAAAATGTTTATTGTTATAACACCACTCGAACTTGCATTGTTAAAATTGTCTCTATAACTTGCATTATATTTATATTGTTTAAATACATCAGCATTTAAATATTGACCTGCTTTTAATTGAACTTCACCTGTACTTGAAACTTGAAAAGGGTCATTAGCAGGATTACTTTGATTTGTATTACCCTTTCCACTACCACTTGTTACGGTTAAACCTGTAAAAGTTATCGTATCACCTTCTGCGTCATTAGCAGTAAGATTACCTACTCTTGTTTGACTATTTGTATTTGCTCCAAGTCCGTTGTTAACATTACTACCACTATGTTCGTGAACGTTAAATGCGTGACTTCCCATAGTCGGTAAAACGTTATCTACTACATTTACTCTTATTGGTAAAGTTGTTAGATAGCTACCACTTGTGTTTCCGTGATGTTGGTCAGAAGCACTAACTTCTAAATTATGTTGTGTAGCAGTCTCAAAATCAAAACTTGAAGTATTTGTAGTTATTGTTAATCTTTTACCACCTGCTACATTCGCAACTGCCATCGCAAATTTATTTCCAGCACTTTGACTTAATGCTGAAATTGTAAGAGTATCAGATTCACTATCTGTTACAAAAATTGTTGATACCGTTGTACCATTTGTTGTGTTTTCATTTACACTACCCGTTTGATTTGTTATTATCGAACCACCTACACTTGTTGTTCTAAATTTAGGAGCGGTGTTTGGTATAATTCTAATAAAAATATTAGCAGTGCTTGTGACAATTCCATCACTAACGGTTGCAGGAAATGAGTGTCTAAGTGTGCCATCACCTGGATTAGTTATATTTAAACTTGCAGATGTATGTTTACCTGGTCTTACGGTAATTTGTCCACTACCACTATGTATTTGAAAAACTGCTGCGGCGTAACTTCCTGTACCAAAAGTCAAAGTACCACTCGCAGAAGATTGTTCAGCATCTGTTGCGGTTATTGTTCCTACAACCGCACTTCCTGTTTCAAATTCATTTATCTCCATTTTACTACTTGAGAGTGTTGGTGCTGTATTTGGGAAAAACATACCATTCAAAAAGTCTACTATAGACCCTGAAGTACCTGCATTAAACTCGTCAGAGTATAATTGTCCTATAGTTGGATTAGACACTACACGATTACCATCAAATGGAGTTTGTCTTAAAGTTACCGTTACTGCGTTTCCGGAATTTGATGCAGTTATATCACTACCAACAAAATTAATACTTCTAACGTTTTTACTTAAGGCACTTCCTTCGTTAGAAGCAGTTAGAGCAAGACCTGAGCCTCCGCCTCCGCCTCCTCCGGCAAGACTTGATAAGTCTACAGAGTTACCACCTTGAATAGCCAAACCATTTGTAGAAGAATTAAAAGACATAGTTGGATTAATTATTCTTTGTCTTTGTACAAATTGTCCTTCTGAAAGACTCCATTGTAAAATATCACCATCATTTAAGATAGGCTGATTAGACTCGTTTACAAGAGTTTTTACATTTGCACCACCTACTTGTGAAATCTTAATTGTTTTATCTTCCATCTTAGGTAAGCTTCGTATTTGCTGAGAACTACTTATTGTTCCTGCAGGCAATAAACTTTTTACTTGTGCTGAACCACTTAATAAAGTAAGTGATAATTCTGATTCAGCAGTTGTCAATCTTGTTGAAAATGATGCACTTGATGGAGTCCAAGAACCACTAATGTCAGCCCTAATTTGTGCTGAACCACTAACTACACCTGGTACTTTTGAAGATAAATGTGCTTTAGAAAGAGAACCACTAATATCTGAAGAAAGTTGACCTGAGGCACTAACAACACCTGTTAAATTTGATATTTGTGCTGAACTACTTACGGTTCCCGCAGGTAGTAAACTTTTTACTTGTGCTGAGCCACTTAATAATGTTAGAGATAGTTCTGTTTCTGCAGTTGTTAATCGTGTACTAAAAGAAGCACTTGGTGCTGAAAAAGCACCACTAATATCTGTAGCTATTTGTGCTGAACCACTAACAACACCTGTTAAACTTGATATCTGTGCTGAACTACTTACGCTTCCTGCGGGTAATAAACTTTTTACTTGTGCTGAGCCACTTACAAGATTAGGTACTTTTGAAGATAAATGTGCTTTAGAAAGAGAACCACTAATTGCAGGACCATCTACTGATGCACTTATTCCTGTAATAGGTACAAATTCTAAATCATATTCACCTGTAAGTGAACTCGTAACAGCTGTAGTACGTACATATACTGATGCTGTTTGCGGTCCTTTTACCTGTCTTATTAAATCTATTTTAGCCACTATGCTTTCTCCACTCTATAATTAATTATTAAGGAGTCTCGATTATCTACCAACAAACCACTATGGTCTTGTCGAGGTTTATATAAATAAACAAATTCATAATTTGGTGAGTCACCGATGAAATAATCAATACTTGATGTCATCGCTGTTGCTTGATTATCTGTACTATGTTGTTCTACTCCGTTCACTTTAAAAGATACACTTCCGGTAACCGTTTTATATCCTGTAGGAACATCTAACTGAAAAGTTTGTTTTGTAGAATCTACTGCTATTTTACGTTTGTTTAAACAAATTGTTTTTTCTTCTATATATCTTTTTATATGTCCGTGAGATAACAAATCTTCATTTCTATTAGATAATGTATCTTTAAGATTTAGTTTATATGGTTTTCTTTTTCTTGTAAGTGTATGTCTAAATCCAAGGTCTGATGCTTTATTGCTTTCATCTTTCAATGAAACAACAGCATTTACTAAAATTCTTCTTTTGTCAGTTGCGCTTGCCATTAGAATCCTTGTTGAAATTTAATTTTAATTTTATCATCATTTTTTATAGAATAACCATATGAACCTGTTGGTTTATATAAAACTACATTATTAGAACCTGATAAGAAATAGTCTGAAGAGTGTTGATTTGCTATTTCATTTTTTCTTAAACTAATACCATTTAAATATACTTCTAAAGTATTAGAATTAACTTGTTGTGAACCTGTAGCTGATAAAGTAACTCTATAAACAGGAGACCCTGCTTTTAAAGATGAAGATGCGTTGCCTGCAAAATATTGTTGTCTTGTTACAAAGTTACCAACAACATATCCATAATTTACAAGTGCTTTACTATCTGCTGAACTTGATGGTTCACCACTACCTCTTAAAATATATAAAGTAGGTCCGCCATCTGCATTAGTAAACTCTAAGTCTTCTATGTTTCCTATTTGATTAGTTCGTAAGTAATCGCTCGTATCAGCCATTTTGTCCCTTCACTTCAATATTTTCGTTTCTAAGAGTTTTATTTAAATCTGTAGTTGTTTCTGAAAACATAGTGACATACTTTGGAGAGAAGCCACGTTGTGTATTAGAAACACCATTAAACTCTTCGGGTAATAAATATCCGTTAAACGTAAAACTAAAGTTAGTTCTTATCAATCTTTCTTGGTCATATTCAGATGCATCTGTAAAACTATCTATAGTAGTACGAAATTTAAATTTTCCTGGGTCACCCCAATATGCTCCATCAGCAAAATTGATTCTTTCAATAATCTTATTCATTTGGTCTGTAAAGTTTGTCCAAACGATAGCTTCATAATTCATAATCATATAGTCAGGCATTGTTACAGAATGAAATTCTTTACTTGGTTGAGCACCATTCATAGCAGACAATAAATCGTATCTGTTATTTACAGAATATTTTTTTTGAAATGTATATGTAAGATTTGGTTTATTAGCATCTAATTTATCTATAACATAGTTAGGGTCTTTCTCAATCGAAACTCTTCTAAATGCTACTACAGGAATAATTCTTTTTTTATTTCTGTCTACCATATGACCTGATTTTTTAACACTTGCCCATCTTTCAGGATTAGCATACATAATTGGAACTTTTACTTGATTACCATTCTCTTCTACAACGGGTCTGATTACTTCATTAAAATAATACATAACAGCCGCATCGTGGTCCATAAGAGTAATTGAATAATTCTTTTTATAATCATCGTTATCTCTTCTTAACTCACGACCACGATTGATTTTCTTTTTTTCTGTATACTCAATCGGTCTTGATAAATTAGGTTCTACTCTACCTGCCATTAGTAAGCCCTCACATTTTCAATACCTAAACTACTTAGTCTTGTTAGATATGCTGTTGCTATTACTGAAAAATTTTGATTTTGCATTCCACCAATTAATTGATTTTCATTTAAAGATGAAATTGTAAAATATGCGTAGTTCCAATTTATTACATCTCCTAAAGCTATAACAATATTTGCTTCTAATACTGAATCTCTTAAAAAAGAGAAAGTTGCATTTTGTTGTTTATCAGCTCCAAACTCGTCAGTATTAAAATCAAAATCTTCTGCATCAATTAAACATTTTAAAGAAACACCATCTTTCCAAGCTTTACCTGATGCTGATTCTCCGTACATATCAACAGAGGTATCTCGTTCATCTATTTGATAAATTGTTACTTCTTGATTTATTATTCCTTCTTTACTTCTAAACGAATCACCTAATAGTTCTTTGTTTACTTTGTGAAAGAAATCGTTATCTCTTGATGAGAGAAAGCGTCCTGCCATCACTTTATCCTATGTAAATTGGGTAAGGTACTTTATTAAGTTTTTCTTGCAATGCTTCAGATTCATCACGTTCTGCTTCCATCATTGCTTTTCTACTTGTTTGTTCTAATACTTCCCGTAATTGTGTTATTAAATTTTCTTTTTCTGTTGCGGCTTCATTTCTCAATGTATCACCGTCCATCGAAACATCTGCATTTGGAATAGGTACTGAAGAATACTTGCTTCTTATTGTTCCTAATAACTCTTTACATAGAGCAAGTGCATACTTTTTAATCCATTGTTTACCAACATCATTTATAAATTTAAATTGCATATTGTCATATGGTGCATTACTTATGTCACTTATTCTATCTTGATTACTACCTTTTAGTGGATTACCTCTATCGTCTTTTATAAGATATTTAAAATATAATTTATAATCATCGACAGGTTTTGGGAAAATTCTTAGTTTGTTATTTGTCAATTCAAAAGAATATGCTGATTTTCTAATTTGGTCATTTAACTCTATAGCTTGTATTCTTAATAAGTCAGCATACATTGGCATCATTAGAAACTGAATTGAAGGTGAATAATTTCCCCACCCAAACGCATCTAACATATTCATATTATTTTGATTTACACCGGCATAAGGGTCAAAATATTTATTGACTGCGGCAGGTCCTTCATAATAAATTTTTCTAATTTCTATACCACTACCTGATGATGCTACACTCTCTGATGGAATTGTCCAAAGTGCATCTAAATCATATTCTTGTGAACCACTAACAATATCGATAGAACCTGTTTTAAAATCTACCGTTCCGCCTACACCTGCTTCTGTACCATATTGTTCAGAAAGAGTAATAAATCTACCAAAAGAATTAGTTACGGTTCTGTGTGTTAGATTAGAACTTGTAGGCTGACCTTGCAAAGATAATAAATTATCTTTAATATTAAACTGATTTACTTGTGCTGAATATTCTGTTACAGCTTCTTCATAACAAGCATAAAAGGAACCTGATTGTAATTCTATATCTACTATTGGATATCCAAGTCTTTTTGCGGCCCAATCTGCAAATCTGTCTACAGAATGTACTCCTGAACCTGAAAATTCTGAATCACTATCATAGAATCCATATGGTGTCTGTCCACTACTAAATGTACTTGTACCTGACCATATTGATAATTGAGGCATATTTTTTCTCCAAAGCTTTGTATCATATATAAATATAAAAAACTCAAATTTCTGAAGAAATAGAAAAAGAAAAAGGCCCTAAAAATAGGGCCTTTTCCTTAAAGAGTATAAGTTAAATTACTTACACTTTGTCAACGTCAGCAACGATAACTTTACCGTAGAACTCAGGACGTACCATCTTCTTAGCATAACGTGTCATTACGCCTTTACGAGGTGTGAAATTCACAGGGTCGTAAACAAGAGGTGTCATAATTAACGGAATGTATGGAGCATAGACAGCACCTGTTTCTAAGAAATTGCTTCCTCTGAAACCACATAGGATTTGATTCTCTAACATATATGGGTTCTTGTAAACCGTATATCTGTTATT
>CEOH01036194.1_pt1 | contig 10167 bp, 3 predicted proteins | sample 530311 | NCBI WGS metagenome assembly CEOH01 (sample SAMEA2619923, study PRJEB7988) | marine metagenome | biome: marine biome (ENVO:00000447); feature: deep chlorophyll maximum layer (ENVO:xxxxxxxx); material: "saline water (ENVO:00002010), including plankton (ENVO:xxxxxxxx)" | depth 60 m
CTCACCCAAGATTATGTTTCCGGTTCGGGAAGAATTTATGATACAGGACTTCATAGTGCGAGCTTGAAAGCTTACTCTGGGGACGTCTCTGAAGAAAACTATATCACATGGGACGGCGACGGCGACAGCAGGTACGAGTTGGCCATAGATAATTTCTTGTGTGAAACAGTCAACTTCTTCCAGGACGGCTTAGTATCAGTTCTATCTGGAAGGGAGGAAGACTTCGGCGCCGTTACGAGTGGGTCCGAATACTCCATGACGCTTAAGCTCTATCGGCCCACTACCTCTAGTGTGGGCTACGACTGGGCCGACACTGGTTCAATCATCCCCGATTATGATAAGTTTGACATGTACCGACGTGTTTCTGCCTTTGGTCCCCCCCTTGCGGCGAAGAGTTGGTCCGGCTGGCCGTTCTTCGCGGGCAGCGCTAGCTATGGTGCAAGCTTCTCGCACGTGACGCCCCCTTATTTGGCCGGCTCGGGCTCTTGCACATTTACCTTTAAGGCAACCTATGATGGGCAGCCCACTTTGGATGAAATCTTTAGCAATTTAACAATCACTTATGATAGAATGGAATTTGTAGAACTTCAAAATTCTAGCCCCAGCTTCGCCACCGATATGACCGACTATAAGGTACAGTTGAAGGACTGTTTTAACTTGACGTCCTCTGTGAATACGGTCCCCAACAATACTAGATCGCAAAAGAAGCAGTGGCTTATCCAGTCTAAATTTGAGACTCCCGTTATTAATATTGCTGGAGATCGACGCACGTGCTTGGACCCTGGAACAGGCGTTAAAGCCAGCGGCTCCATTTTCTTCACCCGCGCCCCTTCAGCTACCTTCATGAGCGGAACGAATGTCAATTGGGCCGATGGTCTCGGCAATACTCATACTTATATATTTACAGATGCGGCGGCTGTAAGTGCTGCCGGCGGCAAACTTCAAGTGAGCACATATGATTGGGAGGTTTACGTAGTCAATGGCAACACGGAGGCCACTCGCAATAATCTCTATCATGCTATTACTGCCTCTAAGTGGGTAGATAGCGCCCTGAATGTGGCAACCACGTCCAGTACTGACTGGATCTATTTAGATCAGCGCTTCACGGGTTCGATCTTTAACCAGACCATCGCGAACTCTGCGAGCCCGTACGTAAATGTTGCAGGATTTGCCGGCGGAGTAAACGGCACAGCGGACGTGCAATATGGAGACGTATACGGCAATATCCCCGAAGCAACGCCCACGGGCACTGTGGTGCCGACGTTGCCCCACTCTACTAACGGCCTTGAGGTTACTCCTAACTGTCAGCTCTTTACGCAGGGTCTCTGGCACGATTACGGGACGATACCTAGCGGCTCTGACGAAGGCGTCTTTGCTATTATAGAATCACCGTCTCCCAAGAAAGGAAAATCTTTGGCAGAAGTGGTGCAGATGCCTATTGGTCAGCCATTCCGCGTCGGCTCCATTAAGGAACGAAGCTTGCTGGAAGAGGCTGTCGTGGCCATCCCATTCTTTATGGGCACCGATGACAGAAGGAAATACTACAAGCTAGACGAGGACGCACAGGCTTCCATAGACACGCTGTCGGCCCATCTGGAAAAGTATGTCTTCCCGCCGCGCTTCGACTTTGTGCGCAACCCAACGATGGCCCCAGTGGCAATGTATGTGTTCGAATTTAGTCGCGCTATAACTAAGCAGGATTTGGCCGACATGTGGCAAAACTTGCCTCCCTCTATTCATGAGTCGTTTGAGCAGAAAGTTACAGTGATTGAGCATCGACTTCTGAGAGATCAGATTTTAAATACAGAGAATCGAAAGTTGCGCCAAGATTTGCGTTGGATGGTTTTTAAGGTCAAGAAGCGCGCAGCCATGGACTACACTCGATTTATCAAACAAGGTTTGGTGGATGATACTGGCGTCATCCCAAGTAATATTAATAATGCCGCCTATTCCTACAACTGGCCCTATGATTATTTCTCTCTAGTTGAACTAGTTAAGATTGATGAAGCCATAGAGTACAATTCAGAGCTACCCCCAGATAGCAGAATTGAAATTGTTGGAGATGTAAACGTCCAAGCCATCCAGGCGCTTCCAGTTAGGGTGGAAGAATAATGCAATTCTTTGACGACAAGCAGGACGTGTTTGATATAGTGGTTACTCCATATGGAGAATCATTGCTGGCCAAGGGGTTGTTTGATCCAGCATACTATGCCTTTTTCGATGACGATATCCTTTATGATGCCGAGTGGGCCGGCATTACCACAGAGGTTCAAAACGATATAGAAGGAAGAATTCAGCAGGGAACACCGCGCATGCGGCCTCCATCAGTTTATACGGGGGTTGAGACTGCGATAGGGCAAATAAATGCGGATATTCGGGCGGCTATATCAGGTTCTGGCCTAACTGATAGCACCAGTGTTGTTCAAGACACTCTTAATAATCCTATTTACAATCAAGATGGAATGCAAAACTATGGTGATAAATTTGAATTCCTTTCCAAGCCTCTAGGAAGATCAGCGCTTACCTCGAAAAAACACCCCTCCTGGTCTCTTTCAATGCTTCAGGGAGAGATCTCTTCCAGTCAGAATTATTCCGAAACAGAAACGGGCTTTGAAAACATTCCCCAAATTAATATAGATTTGAGTTATAAGCTCTATGTGAGTGAAACTGGGGACCCTGCAATCCAGTTCAATAATGCGACGGCCGAGTTTTCATCTGTCTTGTTTCCCGTAGGGTCAGGCACCCCACAAAGCACAGCTATTTCTGACGTTATTCCTCCGACGGAGTTTCAGAACATTATATCTCAAGTTTTTCAGGACCAAACCTATTTTTCTTTAACTGATGGAAGGATCCTCATAGACATTCTTGAAGAGAACGTTGATTTTAAAAAGGAAAATTTTGATATACAAGTGTTTATGTCGGGGTCATCAGTTAATGGGGCCAATGGTGCCCCCGTCCAGTTATTGTATGGCAACCAGGTGACAAACATGGCCACCGATGAGGTGGAAAAATACCTCACTATTCGAGTGGACCGAGAAATAACAGATGCCAGAGTGAGTGACTTGCCACAGATTACAGAAAACAGGCTAGTAGCGGATCCGTCTGTCACCAATGTCATCAGCACAAGGGAGTTCTTGCTGAGAGATCTTTATGATCCTGAGCCGGATATATGTGATTAATGAAAATCCGAACCAATAACGTAACTCCCAATATTGACAATGTTGTTGTCAATCAAGATGATGGGCAGTACAACATCTCTACCACTATTAAGTTTCTAGCTCGCAATTTAGCTACTGCGAAAAAAGATTATTTTATAGTGTTGTGCTTGAATGAAGAAGTGGCTAATAGTCTCATCGGCGATCGCGCCGAGTTGGCCTCTTACATATCTAGAAGAAAAACAACCGATAATGTTGTTGTTGTCCATGATAGGTTCTCCTACGACCCTCGACGCGCTCCCATGTATACGTCACCATATGAGAAAGTTACCCTCACAAAAGAGATAACAATAAATCAGCAAAATATTAGTAACCTTACGATTATAGTTACCACGGCGCGACAACTACGCATGCGCAAAATAACAACCTATTCTCCCCTTAACAAGGATATGATCAGAGTGTTCCGGAACGGATCGGTACCTACCGAGAACATTGTTCTGTATGAAGACGAAGCGCAAGAAAAAATATGGATCGGCGATTTCTTCCGAGACACCCAGGGAGATTATCGTAAGCTCGATAATTCTCAATTATTTGTCAAGACGGTCCCCAACACTAAAATTATTTTTCACAGCCTTTTGGTTAAGCAGCTTTATAAAACTATAGTTAATGATTTTAATAGTTTGTTTAGTTTTAATAAAGGCTTAAATACTACTGAAGCTATTGTCGACAGGCTATCAACGGAAAGTACAAATTATTTTTCCGATCTCTATTTTGCCAAGACGACTAATTTGCGTCTCCCGCTCAGCTTCAGTTTTAATAAACTAGCTTTTTTTAAAAACAACACGTTGTTTGGCCGCCTGATTAAAAATCAGGCCCAATTGCTTAGCTCGGTAGAACTACTCGATGTAAGGTTTATACGAAAGAGAGTAAAGTCTTATAATCCTTCTAGTCCTTTGACTGCCTTTGGGCCTACGGTATCTTACAAAAACACTGAACAGCCCTTAGGCACCTCTGTGACCCTAATAGATATCCTCAATAATAACGGAATTATAACCGTACAAGGAACCGATACGGATATGGACCATATCACTTATGGGCTCTACCAGTACGGGGTTGAGATGGTGTTTATGGATCATACAGCGGAAAAGATCCGCGATATTATTAGTGCTGACTCAGATGGTCTGGAGTTAGCTGCGTCCAATATTAAAACCATTCTCGCTGAAGCCAGTCTTCCCAATAATTATGATGTTTATAGCCAGGAGTTTTTGGCAGCATATAAGACGAAGTATAATCTAGACCATAAGCCGATTGTTGTGGAGGCTATCAAGAAGTATGTGTCTGCGCTAGCGGTATTTTATGAAAACTTTTCCTTATCTCTCCAGGAGTCTCCAAATTCTCTGGCCCTAAAGATATACGATCTCGCCAATCCGATGACGCGAGGCCCATCAGCGCTTCAAGAGTTGCTGTCTCTTATCAATGGTCTTATTAGTGAGTTGCTCCTCTTCATTAAGAAATCCGCCTTAGCTCCCGGGTCGGCGCAAAACCAACAGACCAAGACTTCCCAGCTAGGAAATGATGCTCGCATCATTAAGAAAAAGCATTTTTTCAAGCAGGTGGTGGATGCTGATATGCTTGTCAACGATGGGTATGATTACTTATCGACCCAGATTGGGCAATCTTTAAATCCTACGTATTCTAACTTTAGGCTTTTGAGCTACAATGAGTTTGATCAACTTAAGACTGCAGAGATAACCAAGTTTGAGGGTCTCGACTTTGCCCAAAAAGACGATATCGCACTGACTCCTAACTACTTTAAATTAAATAAACACACCACTAAGATCAATCTTGTAGAACCAGAGACAGAGGGGAACGATAGTGTCATCGGAACCCAGATTTTAGTGGCCAAAGCTTACCGAAATTCACCTATTAATTTTGGCGTGAGCCAGATTAAGAATAATAATACGGGCCTTCCTAATAAACAGATTCAAACGATTAAAAATAGTGTCATGATCGCCGCACAAAATAGTTGCCAAATTGAGGTAAATGTCGCTCCTCGAACCGATATTTTTGATACACCTGAAATACTTTTAGATGCCGACAATTACTTGGATGCTGCTGAAAAACTATCAGAACAGTCTCCTTTTGTGATCAACAAGACCGGAAGCGTTTCATTGAATCAGTTTCTTTTTTCAATTATCAACAATAACACAGAAGAAAGATATCTCGATACACTTCAAAATCTTAGCAACGATATGCTATCATATCTAATACAGACAGATTATTTTAGTTTAGAGAAACAGGATCCAGATAAACGCGTTAAAAATATTACTGACAAAGAGGTTTTTTACTCTAAAAATAATACATTTGATGCCTTTAATCAGCAAGTCCTTGATCAAGAAAAAGATAAGGCTGTGCGGACCACCGCAATGAATGCCGTGTTCGACACCCATAGACAAATGGAATTTTACCCGCCCCAAGAACTTCGATATGGTGCACTCCTACGAAATCCGGTCTCTGCCTCGCAGGTTGCGAATATTGCGATGAAATACGGCAATACCCGTAAGATAGAATATCTTGCGGGATTTAAACAGTCTGAACACACACTGTTTATGGGTGAGCCTGTGTGGGCCCCTCTTACCGAAGGGGTGTATGAGAACTTTTTTGCGTCTCAGAGGACGTTGATGTGCCGGCTTAAAGAGTATTCATCCCTATTCAGCAAGTACGAAGGGGTTCGGTTTCCTATATATGATGAGATTTTCTTGATTGGCTCAGCCCCTACGCCCGCCCCTGCGTCGACTCCGCCAACTATGCAGTCCTTTGCTAGTTTGGATGTCGACACAGAAAACTTGGATGAGATGCAATATGCTTGTGGCGAAGTAGAGAATGTGCAATACACTGTGGGTTCTGTGCCTATGATCTCCCGGGACCTTCCTCAAAATCAGCATACAGGCCTATATACAAATGGAAACGATTTCTTGTTGCCGAATGGAGATAAGTATGTGGGATTATATCATATTCATTATGATGCGCCCCGGAAAAAATTTATTGCCATGGCAGGGGTCGCACATACGTCAAAACCACACGATAACCTAACGCCGGTGTCAAATAAGGCACATAGAGTGCTTAGAGAAGCCATGCAATCGCGCGAAGGTGACCTACAATTAGGCGGGGGGAATTACTGATGGCGCGCAAATTTTGGTTAATTAATCGCACCCTTGCTATGGATCCGTCTTTGGAAAATAGGAAAAATAATTGGTGGAGCAACGAGAAGCGACAGCATCCGATGGTGAGTCGCCGCGGCTCACCGGAAAGTGATTACCTCCGCCGATCTTTCGCGCGCTATTTTTCATGGCAAGAAGGGAACGACCCGGATGACTATAATAACTTCGGATACCTGAATTCATCTCCCCTCGACGCCCAGGCTGGCATGCCCCCGACAGTCGGGGCCAACATCACTCAGTATGCAGATCCATATCCTGTGTTCCCCCCTCAGATTCCCGTTGTAGTAGCTTTGGCCACCGAAAACCTTCCTTCCACTGGCGCCGGCTTGGCAAAATATATCTTTGGACACCCATCCCTAGGGAATTTGAGTGGGGAATATAATGCCATTATATTATCTGGCGCGGCGGATGCTTGGCTTGAAGCTTCTGAATGGGCGTTTGGCACCTCGGGGAACTCATGGGCCAGAGATCTTTTTAACGCCCCATTTTGGACAAATTGGCAGGCCTATGTGTTAGGAGGGTCCGCTGTCACCTCCGATGACGATGATACCCCTGAAAGACAATTTTATGGATTATTCGGGGATAGCGGTGGTACTCTATACTATGACTATCAATTTGAAAAAGATGTTCCCACACGAGAAGAAGTGGCAGTGGCCACCAACTATAACTACTATAATGCATTTTTTGATGAGATGGCTGATAATTCGAGCATTAGCGAACTTTATATTCCGAACCTATATGTGGTCTACAGTATTGGCTCCAATGGTTCCTACCTTTACCCTAGTCTTTATAATGACGATGGCTCATCGAGACAGAAAACGGGCTTAATATTATCTAATGGAATTGGCGAGCTAGCGAATGACTATCTAGACAATAGTCGAGTCCCTATAGGTCAGGTTTTTGCCAAGAACCAAGCCCCCGACTCGATTCTCAATAGGTTCACGCGAAAAGATTTTAGTTCCCCGCTCTACACCGCTTCGCTGGAGGCTCAAGTGGCGGATAAGAATAGGCACCTTGGGATTGGGACCGAGCTTTTAGCGGGCCCAAATAATTTACTGCAAGAGATTGCAGGAAGACAACATGCTTTTCCCTATAATGCTCAAGTGAGCTTCCCTCTAGCTGGTACAGGTGACTTGTTTGACAACCTATCAAGCCAGTTGTCGTCCTCTGCCCCGGAGCAGGCCCTCAAATTTTTCTTGTTTGAGGTAATGAAAGCCAATATACTCGATTTTAATTCGGGTTCTTACGACTTTTACGAGAGCCTCGATGTCTCGGCGAGAGAAGAAGACGACGGCGAATTTAAATATTATGGTTTTGATTGGACTAATGACGGCGATTGGGTCCCTCCCAATAATCCCGAAGCTAGAGAAAAGTACGCCACCAACACCATTGATGTAGTCCGGCTTTTTACAAGCATTTTTGAGGAGCTTGGGAATACTTATGCAAACCCCCTCGGAGCCGGGGAGACTTATAATGGCTTCATAAACCAACTGTATTCATCCGTGAGAAGTATCGTCAATGGGCAGGGCTTTATTGTAGGACAGCAATCTTTTGGATGGCCCGGTAACCCCGAAAATGATGACGATTATAATATTTTCACCGGTGAAGTTCCCCAGTTTTTGTTATATCTGGGGCAAACTTTAGTAGATCATTCACGCACACATTCTCAGCTGCTGGAGGGAAATGAGGCCTATAATCAAACCCTGGTTTACAAGCTAGATAAACACCTTGTAGACCCGGCTAGCGGTGAGCCGCTGCCCGAACCGGTGCAGAGCGTCTACTTCCCCAATATGAGTGCCCAAAACGTAACCTACTATGATACACAGGTAAAGTTTGGTCAACAGTATATGTATAAGGCTTATTCCTATGATTTAGTAGTTGGTAACCAATATAAGTATTTAGACCCCCAAGTCTATCCGCCTCCGGCGGCTCCGTGGCCTACTCAACTGGCGCCGCTTATGGGATTTGCTCTCCCTCTTTCCAACCCCATTATCCCCGGCCCCCAATTCGATTTAAACCGAACACTTCAGCCTGACACCGCGGCCGCCTCCTTTGCGCCATTCCCGGGACAGCAGATATATGTTGGTAATCCTGTAACCTGGACCACGACGGTCCCCAATCCCAACGGTGAAACCATCTTTAAAAGAGTGGATCTTACGTCAATGAGTCTTTGGTATAATTCGGATTACAGTCTATATTTTGACTACTGGGCGCCGCCAGCTTTGGATCCAATAGCAATAGAGATTCCCAATGTTGCATACCCTACTACTATGGGCGACACAATAAAAGATATGAATTTGACTCTGTTGGCGGCAACTATAGAGCAGGGTCTAAATTATGGGGGACCACCAGAAGCCCCCCAGGGAAACATGTGGCGCGTGAGATTTATTCCTGAACAGGGGTCCTCCACTCAGGGGCGCTTTGTGATAGCGGCGGCTAATGAACTCACTGACTTGCCCCCCGCAAAAAAAGCAACACTCGCACAAACGCTTAATGTGTCGTCGGGGGATGTTAATGCGCTCTTTGATATAGATCCTAATTGGACTTTTATGAGCCCTTCGCCGACGAATCTTCTTTTCAGGACAGGCCCCCATGGTTACCAGCCGGAATATCCTTGGGACATCACCGACGCGGGCAAAGCATCAGCCCAAGTTCAAAACTATAGATCAGTTAAAATTATGGAATTGCCATATTTTGAGACCAATGTTTTTGAAGTGGTTGATCTTCCTCCTCAGTTTCCCGACGTAGAAATAGTACCGCTGAAGGGAGAAAGTAAAAGAATTAAGATTTTGCTGAACGAGAACGCTACTCGCAATGCCTATTTGCCTATGATCATCGAGCCTGAAGACACCGCAAAGTTTGAGGAGATTAGAATAGGTCAGGGCCGAGATCCCGGCGAGGCGCTAGTGTTTGGATCTGATGATTCTATAGTTTCATTTCAAATATATCGTACAGACACGCCTCCACAGGCATATACTGATTTTGCGGGCCATCTAACCGATACCTTAGATACATTCACGCCGTCCGGCAGATCTATTACTACTGCTAGCAAGCTGGATATGGTGGAGCCAAATGTAGTTTATTATTATTGTTTTAGAACGATCGATAAGAATGGGTTTATATCGGTCCCCAGTCCCATCTTGAAAGTCCAAATGGTTGACGATAATGGCCGAGTTTATCCAATCATAGAACCATATGACCTTCCAGTCGGAGAATCTAGAAGTGCCGAAAAGCCTTTCAAGCGATATTTAGAAATAGACACCTCTTTGCAGGCGAAACAACTTACGGGCATTCCGGCTAATGCAACGTCAGCCGGTAATCCTCTGGACGCTCCGTCGGGTGTTTCGCTATCTGGGTCTGTTTGGGATGAAAATATTACATTTAAAGTGAGAGTAGTGAGTAAGGATACTGGAAGAAAGCTAGACTTGAACTTGAACTTCAATGCGCAAGCAATTCCAAATCCTAATTTGCAGGGTGATTAATTTGTTGTAAACTATTTATGTTAGGGATTTTACTATGGCTTTTTTAGATAACTCCGGCGATATTATATTAGACGCCGTCTTAACCGACACCGGCCGCCTGCGCCTAGCGCAAGGTGACGGAACATTCACGATCGTAAAGTTTGCTTTAGGCGACGACGAAATCGATTATGGACTTTATGAGAAGAACAAGGAGTCGGCCCTCAAGGCTCTCACCCTTTTGCAAACCCCGGTCTTGGAAGCTTTTGCAAATAATGCATCTAGCATGAAGAGCAGATTATTGTCGTACGGCGGCGATGCAGATCTTCTTTA
>CEOH01010215.1_pt1 | contig 10149 bp, 15 predicted proteins | sample 530311 | NCBI WGS metagenome assembly CEOH01 (sample SAMEA2619923, study PRJEB7988) | marine metagenome | biome: marine biome (ENVO:00000447); feature: deep chlorophyll maximum layer (ENVO:xxxxxxxx); material: "saline water (ENVO:00002010), including plankton (ENVO:xxxxxxxx)" | depth 60 m
TAAACAAACATTTGAAAGAGGCCATTGAATATTGTGGTTCGAATGGCATTAAAATGGGTATATTCACAAATGGCACGTTGCTTGATAAATGGGAAATGTTTGAGACAATGGTTGACAACATGACTTGGGTCAGGTTTTCGGTCGATGCCGGAACAAAAGAGACTTACGACAATATTAGAGTTGCAAAAGAAAATAGAGGGTGGGATAAAATGGTTGAGAATCTCACTAAGCTCATTGAAGTTAATAAACAAAAGGGAAACAAAATAGATATCGGCGTTGGATATGTTATTTCTCCAGACACTTACCATGAGATAGTTGATTTCGCAAACTTTTTTAAAGATTTTGATTTAATGTATTGCCAATTCAAGCCTGAGATTGTAATTCGCGAAAAAGGCGGAATGCAAAGAGACTTGGAGTTTTGGGAAGAAAAAGTGAAGCCCTTGTTAGATGAAGCAGAGCGCATTTTAGGAGATAAGTTCCAGGTTAATGGATACAAATTGGAAGACTTGGCAAAAGACCGAGAAAAGTTTGGAAGGAACTATAAGAAGTGCCTAGGTTCTCAGATCTCTCCTTGCGTTGGTGCTGACGGACATGTTTACGTTTGTACGAATCACAGAGGTTGGAAACAATATAGCTATGGAAATATGTATGATGGAGAATCTTTTGAAGAGATTTGGAATAACATCCAGGCACGACAAAAAGTTATGCATCAAATAGAAGAAGTGGAATGTTTTTCAAATTGTACTAAATTATGCAAACCTCACGAGAGCAATAAAACGGTGTGGCAAATCTATGAACAAATGGAAGACATGGGTCCCGCAGAAAGAGAGTCATACAAAAAAGCGTTGCTAGAACAACAAAAGGAAATAGTCAAGAAAATAGACCATCCGGAGTTCATATGATACAATTAATCAATGGCAATGGTCAACTAGGCGATGCTTTAAGAATGTCGCTCGAATATGTTAACATAGAAAAAGATGTGTACATATATCACACCTGGAATCCTTGGGATAGGGATATAGAAACTCAACAAGGTGAATATGCAAAGTTCAAACAGTTTGTGGATCTTCATAAAGAAGGTAAGGTCATTTTTATATCAACTTGTTCTCAGGTAGAAAACTATTATGTTCACTTCAAGCAGCTAGCGGAGGCGTATATGTTAACAAATTGCGAGGACTGTTTGTGTATAAGACTCCCAAACTTGATTGGCCCGAAGGGCATATTAAAAAAATTGAAGGACGGAACAGCAGATCCTTATGGAAAAATAGAACTGATGACAGTAGATACAGCCGCGAAAAAAATATTAGAACTAACAGAATATAGTGGACCTCTTAAAAGTATTTCATTAAAAGGTGAAGAGATTTCTGCTATAATAATAAACGAAATCTTGCATAAAGTTAGGTGAATAAAATATGTCCGAAAAGAAAAGTAAAATAGCATTCTTATTCAATACGAGAAACAATTATAATTTATTTGAGGATATTTTTTTCAAATATACGTCGACAAGAACACATGGCCACACTACACTGAAATATCCATTATATAATTATAATGAGATAATGGACCAAGCCAAGTCCTTTCGCGGCTCAGGCCCGGGCCGCCTTCCTCCGGAATCACTCCCAGAATATGAGCTTGCAGCAGACATTGACCTTTCTAGACATTATATTTTTAATTATGATCTAGACAGTCGCCTCCCCGCGCAGTTAAAGAAAAAAGAGGAAGTATTAAAAAAATATAACATTATCGATATACCGACCTCTTTTGACGGCGATAACGAAGAAATGTTTTGTGCCTCTTTTTCAATGCAGGCCTGTATTGAATATATAAGAGCCAATAATTTAGACATCGAGTGGGTATTTTGGTTTTCGCACGACTGCCATTTGATTGGTGACGATTTTATGGAGAGATTAGAAAAGATGTTAGAAGACGACCGCCGCCTTAATGATGAGGTTGGTATGATAGGGTTTTGCGATTATAATACATTGTTTCCAGAATATCCAGTTTATGGAAGAGGAATCTTGGTTGATGGTATCCGTGAACCCCGCGACACACATCTTCCCGGATCCGCAGGCAATCATATAATATACGGCAATTACACTAATCTACCAAAAGAATATGAAGAGGCTGAATATTTTATTGTTGAAGCCCCTCAAGATAACGGTGCGATGATCAATGTGAAACTTTGGGAGAAGCATATTTTTCCTGATGAAAAGTTCTTGTTATATAATTGGATGGATGATATTGCTGCGCAGTTTGGATGCGCTGGAATTCCATCAGTTACAATCCCATCTTTAGAGATGGCCGATTTATTTAGAGAAAAACCCAGATACGGGATCCCACGCTCGATTGGTAATGAATCACAATATCACAGGGCGAACTATCATACCGCGGCAAGTCACGCTGACTGGTGGTACGAAAAGTTCGGCTATCATCGCCTCCCTCGCCCAATGTCGCCTTCTGAGAGCAAGCGACTTCTTGAGAACGACTTTTACGTCGCCGGAGAAGAGCTTGAGGGCAGTGTGCAAAAAAAGATTCTTTCGTGGCATATTAATGACGGCCCAAAAACTCTGGATGATTTAGAATAAGATGCAAAAAATATATTCTAGCATAGATAAAGAAAAATTGTTACACGTTGTGTTGAGAAAAGAGGACGTGCAATCTGAGAGAACCAACGTAATTGATGATTGCGAGTTTCTACAGTTGGCAGTAATGAAATTGCCTGCCGGAAAAACCTTTAAAGCACATAAGCATATTTTTTGTGAAAAAGTCTCTAATATTGCCCAGGAATCGTGGGTAGTAATATCAGGAAAGGTTAAGGCTGCATTTTATGATTTAGATGATACAATTGTGGAAGAGGTGGTTTTAAATGCTGGAGACTGTAGCATTACTTTATATGGCGGCCATAATTACGAGATTCTAGAAGAAGATACTGTAGTATATGAGTATAAAACCGGCCCATATTTAGGGATTGAACTCGACAAGGAGTTCATATGATGAGATTACATTTAGGGTGTGGTTGGAGAAACTTTGGAAAAGACTGGATCCACATCGACGCTGGAACGTATGAGCATCTAGACTATCACTCTATTACAGATTTATCGCAATTTGATGATGATAGTATTGATTTAATTTATGCCTCTCATGTTGTAGAATATTTCGATAGAGATGAATTTTCCGAGGTTCTTAAAGAGTGGCACAGGGTTCTTAAGCCGCAGGCTATATTAAGGCTAGCTGTACCAGATTTCGATGCGCTAGCTATGCTTTATATATCTGGAGAGATCCAACTCGACAACGTTCTTGGGCCCTTATACGGAAAAATGTCTATGGGGAATGAAACAATATATCACAAGACCGTATACGATTTTAAAAGCATGAAAGCATTTTTAGAATTTCATAATTTTCAAAGAGTAGAGAGGTATGACTGGCGAAAGACAGATCATGCGCATTTTGATGACCACTCCCAGGCCTATGTGCCACATATGCAGAAAGAGACGGGTACGTTGACTAGTCTAAATGTGGAGTGTATTAAATGAGCTTTGACATAGTACAGAAATTCGAACGAGAGGTGGCTGACTTTTATGGTGCCCCTCATGCAGTGGCTGTAGACTGCTGTACTCATGGGATCGAATTATGCTTGAGGCATGTTGCAGCGCAAAAGATAACTGTGCCAACTAGGACATATATATCGATACCGTTTTTGGCACATAAACTAGGAATTGAATTGGAATGGAAAGAGGAAAACTGGGTCGACTATTATTATTTGGGAGGGACCAATATTATAGATGCTGCTGTGCTATGGGAAAGAGATTCTTATATTTCTGGCACATACATGTGTTTAAGTTTTCAGTTTCAGAAGCATTTGAGTCTCGGCCGCGGCGGCATGATATTGACGGACAACCCCGGAGCGTATAGGAAACTTAAAAAGATGTCATATGATGGCAGAACACCAGACGCTCCCTGGAGAAAACAAGATATAGATTCAGTAGGTTATCATTATTATATGACTCCTGAAACGGCCGAACTTGGACTGCAAAAGTTACCAGAGGCGATCAGCGCTTCTCCTAGAAAGTGGACAATAGACGAATGGCCAGATTTAACAAAAATGACGGTATTCAAGGGGTAATAATATGAAACCAAAGATATCAATAATAACAGCTACATATCACCGACCTGATTTATTGGCTCGGTGTATTAAAGCGGTTCAACAATCCACATTCAAAGAATATGAGCACATCATTGTATCAGACCACTGTCCCAAGGCTCGTCAGGTTTATGAATTGTTTAGCGATGACAAGAGGATTGTATTTCTAGAAAATCCTCCTCCACATATACATAACCAGGGCGCCCGAGGGCAAAACTTTGGAATCATGCATGCTAGATCAAAATATATTTGTTATTGTAATGATGACAATATAATTATGCCAAATCATCTTGAGCTTTTACACGACAACTTAAGCACAGGCGAGTGTGATGTGGTTTATCTTAAAACACATGAAATTAGAATTGGCCAAGGCAATAATATGATACAGAAAATAATAGCTAGAGACTTTTTTCAAGATCTAGAGCCGGAAAAATATGTAAAAGATGATTTAATGTACTCAGATCCTAGAGATATGTCTAATTTGGGCCATACTGCCGATATAGTTAAAATTTCCGGAATGTGGAAATTGGCACATGAGTGCAAGGATAACATAGAAGACACAGATTTTCTGGATCGTTTAGATGCCGCGACACAAGAAAATAGAATTTTTAAAGTACCAGCCTACAGTAATGTGTATTATGTTAGAGGATCTTGCTTTGTTCGAGACAATGCATATCACAAAGAGGTTTTAAATCTGGAGCAAGACAGGGTTTTCGTTTATCCCGAGCTTCTAGTTGAGACAGGTGTTATAAATAAAAATATGGTGAGGTTATAGGAATGACAAAAAGAGCTTTAATTACTGGAATTTCAGGCCAAGACGGAAGTTATTTGGCGGAATATTTGTTAACTCTTGGATATGAAGTGTATGGCGTGATTAGGCGATCTTCGGTAGCCGAAAATCAAGATAGCAGAATAAACCATCTATCAGATAAAATTCATACATATTATGGTGATATGACAGATGTTCCGTCTCTTACCAGAATTGTTCGATCCGTTAAGCCCGACGAAATTTATAATTTAGCAGCAATGAGTCACGTTAGAGTTAGTTTTGATGTCCCATCATACACAATCCAGACCAATGCTCTTGGCGTACTCAATATGCTTGAAGTGTACAGGACCGAGGCTCCAGATGCTAAATTTTATCAGGCCAGTTCTTCTGAAATGTTTGGTAATTCAGTAGATGAGGACGGGATCCAGAGACTAACTACGCCAATGAATCCAGTTAGCCCTTATGGTTGTGCAAAACTCATGGCTTTTAATTTAGTTAGACATTATCGACATGCCTACAAACTTCATGCATGCAATGGAATTTTGTTTAATCACGAAAGCCCACGAAGAGGGACAAACTTTGTTACAAACAAGGTTGTTAAGACGGCCGTGGAAATTAAGATGGGAATAAGTAGTCATCTAGAATTAGGTAATTTGGATTCCTATAGAGACTGGGGTCATTCAAAGGATTATGTTAGGGCGATACACATGATTACAAATCACAAAGAAGCAGACGATTTTATCGTCTCACTGGGAGAGACACACTCAGTTAGAGATTTATGTAAGTATGTTTTTAATAAACTCGATATGGATTACGAGGATTATATTTTACAGAATCCAAAATTTATGCGCCCAGAAGAACTCAGCTATTTAAAAGGGGATCCCTCAAAGGCAAGAGAGATTTTGGGATGGAGACCAGAATATACTTTTGAATCTTTGCTGGATGATATGATAGATCACTGGCTTAAAAAATATAATAAATAAGAGGTAGAATTATGGATATGAAATTCGTCCCAAAAGGATGGGGGTTTGAAAAATGGATAGTTAATTGTGAGGAATATTGTGGAAAGCTGCTTTATTTTGTCAAGGGCAAGCGATGCTCTTGGCATTACCATAAATTAAAAGACGAAGTTTTCTATATACAATCCGGCGAAATGCTGGTAAAATATTCAGATCACGACGATATAGATTTGGCAGAAGAAACTATTCTTCGTAAAGGCGATAGCTTCCACGTATATCGAGGACTTAGACATCAAATGCTTGCACTGGAAGATACTGAATTATTTGAGTTTTCTACGCAACATTTTGACAGCGATAGTCATAGAATTTTGAAAGGAGATTAAATGATATATTATGTTGATATAGATGGTACCATTTGTACCAGTACAGAAGGCGATTATGAAAAAGCAGAGCCTTTTATGAAAAATATAAAGAAAATTAATAAATTGTATGATGAAGGAAACGAAGTCGTATATTGGACAGCAAGAGGTTCGGTCACAGGTAAGGATTGGACAGAATTAACAACAAATCAATTAGAAAAGTGGGGAGTTAAATATCACAAGCTTATGCTAGGCAAGCCTCACTATGAATTGTTTATATGTGATAAAGCGGTAAATTCAAGGGACTTTTTTAATGACAAATAAAATACTGGTTACTGGCGGCACGGGCATGATAGGAAATGCTTTGCAAAAAATCCTTCCAGATGCCATTTACATTTCTTCTCGGGACTACAATCTCCTAAACCAAGAGGAAACCGAAGCGATGTTCGTAGATCATCGACCAGATTATGTCGTGCATTTAGCCGCGCGCGTTGGTGGAGTAAAAGCTAATTATGATTATTTGGGCACATTTTTTACTGAAAACATTCGCATAAACACAAACGTTTTGGACTTCTCAAGAAAATACGGCGCCAAAAAAGTAGTCTCTCTTTTAAGTACATGTGTATATCCAGATAGTGTATCCTATCCACTAACAGAGGATCAAATAAACTCTGGAGAACCTCATCATACTAATTTTGCATATGCATATGCTAAAAGAATGCTGGATGTCCAATCCAGGGCTCTGAGGAAACAATATGGTTGCAATTTTGTTACTGCAATCCCAAATAACCTTTTCGGAGAACATGATTATTTTGATTTAGAAAATAGTCATGTAATACCAGCAATTATAAGAAAGATACATGATGCAAAGGAAAATGGCACGACACCTGTATTTTGGGGCGACGGCACACCAAGGAGAGAATTTACATATTCTCAAGATCTAGCTAAAGTTTTGTTGTTTTTGCTAGAAAAATATGATGGAAAGCATCCCATTAATATAGGAAATACAGAAGAACTTTCTATATCTGAGGTTGTGGATATAGTTAGCGAAATTTTGGAATATAGTGGACCAGTACAATGGGATGATACAAAATTAAGAGGGCAATTTAGAAAGCCGTCGTCAAACAAAAAATTATTGGAGCTTGGATGGAAAAAAGAAATGTATACAAACTTTAAACAAGCGTTAACAAACACTTGTGAATGGTATATAATGAACTATCCAAACATAAGAGGCATAGATTGAAGACAGCATTGATAACAGGAATTACGGGCCAAGACGGATCTTATTTGGCAGAGTTTCTCCTTGACAAAGGTTATAAAGTCGTGGGCTTGAAAAGAAGAACGTCGACTATCTGCACAGAAAGAATTAATTCTATATACAACAACGAAAATTTCAAATTGGAATACTTTGATCTTAATGATACCGGCCGGATATATGAGCTTATAATACAACATAAGCCAGATGAGATATATAATTTGGCGGCGCAATCTCACGTTAGAGTCTCTTTTGAAATACCGGAGCACACCGTCGACGCCGTGGCCATGGGTACTTTGCGACTCTTGAACGCTGCCAAAATGGTTGGAAAATCAGACGTAAGAATTTATCAAGCTTCTTCTTCAGAAATGTATGGTGATAATCCAAACTATCCGTTTAATGAGGAATCTAGATTGATGCCCGCCTCTCCTTATGCATGCGGCAAAGTTTTTGCTCACAATATTATAAGGAACTATAGAGAATCTTATGGTATGCACTGTAGTAGTGGAATTTTGTTCAATCACGAATCTCCAAGAAGAGGGGAGACATTTGTGACAAGAAAAATAACCAGGGCCGCGGCCAATATAGTTTATGGCCTACAAGACAAGTTGTATTTAGGCAACTTAAACGCATCAAGAGACTGGGGATATGCAGGAGACTACGTAGAGGCGATGTGGCTGATGTTGCAACAAGATGTTCCTGATGATTATGTTATTTCTACTGGAGAAACACACACAGTTCGGGAATTTTTAGAGGTGGTTTTTGACTTAGCCGGTTTAGGAGATCCGATGAAATATGTGGAAATAGATACTAAATTTTATAGACCTCATGAGGTACCTTACCTACTGGGAGACTCATCAAAGGCCAAAAAGGTGCTGAATTGGCAACCAAAAACAAGTTTTACAGAATTAGCCGATATAATGTTGGAGCATGATCTGGCTGAAGTAGCCAAAAGTTTCCAACCGGGGTATTAATGTATAAATTTAATTCTATAGGGATTGTTGGCCAGGGTTTTGTCGGCACAGCAGTTAGAGTAGGTTTCGAAAACAGAGTCACCGTCGAAACATACGACAAATACTCCAGAGAAAAATCAACATGCTCTACTTTAGAGGAGTTGGTTGAGAGAACAAAAATGTTGTTTGTGTGTTTACCGACACCAATGAATCCAGATGGATCATGTGATACCTCAATAATTGAAGAAACCATACTTAAGATTGATAATGTTGGAACAAAAGATCATGTGGTGATAATTAAATCAACAGTACTCCCGGGAACGACAGAAAAACTTAATGATCGTTGCACAAAAATACAAGTTGTATTCAATCCCGAATTCTTAACTGAAGCAAATTATATTGAAGATTTTAAAAACCAGGCAAGAATAATACTGGGCGGCCCCCGTCCCGGGACAACGAAGGTAAAAACACTTTATAAAAAAGTATTTCAGGAAACGCCGATTATTAAAACCGGATCGACTATAGCAGAACTTGTGAAATATTTTACAAATTGTTTTTTGGCGTCTAAAGTGAGTTTTGCGAATGAATTTAAACAAGTCTGTGACAAAGTGAATGCAGATTTCGACAAAGTAGTAGAATATGCACTATATGATAAAAGAATTGGAAAAACACACTTCTCCGTACCAGGCCCAGACGGCAAGTTGGGCTTCGGCGGATCATGCTTTCCAAAAGATCTAAACGCTTTTATAAGTTTAGCAATTGAAGCCGGCATCAATCCAGCAATAATGTCTGCGGCGTGGGAGAAGAATTTAGAACTAAGACCAGAGAAAGACTGGGAAAAACTGCTTGGAAGAGCAGTAAATTTTGCAAAAAAGGAGAAATAAAATGCAATTTTCAGATCAAGCACTTGGGGCGGTAATGATGGCTCTGCAAAGATCCTTGTTGGAACAAAGCGATATTGTTCCAGTTTTAAAGGATTTTAATTTTAAACAAAACGAAGAAGGAGAACTTTTTGTTATGAATCCTCCACTGGTTCGTATGCCGGAAGATGAAGAGGAAGCGCCAATTAAGGGTGAAATGGATCCTTAATATGCCAATTTATTGTTACAAATGCGAAAAATGTGAAGTAGTTTTTGAAACAATGCATTCCATGAAAGAGAAATTGGAGGATTGTAAAGAATGTTCATCAAAAAACACTCTTGTTCGCATACCTCCCGTAATGTCAAAGGCTAAAGTGTCTTCGAAGAAAAAAGCCGGCGCCATTGTGAAAAAATTTATTGAAGATACGAAAAATGATGTTCGCAAAGAAAAGAAAGATATGCGAAATCAAGAGTTTTAGTTATGACAACATTTTTATTAGTTTCAGTTTTATTACTGTCAATATCTGCAAATATTATACTAGTTTGGTATATAAAGCGCCTTTTCCAGAAGATATTTTTTATATCAGATAATATAGATGATTTATTGGGCAACCTTGAAGGTTTTGCAGAACATCTTGAGAAGATACATTCTCTTGAAACATATTATGGTGATGAAACCTTGCAGGCGCTGATCAGGCATTCTCAAAATATTGTTGAATATGTTGAGGGTTATAAAAATGTTTATAGCTTCACGGAAGAAGAAAACGACATGGAAGAGGATGATGCCGAGGAAATCTAAAAAGAAAGGTAAGTATTATTTTACCGAAGAACACGAGCAGGCCGTAATTGATTA
>CEOH01000184.1_pt1 | contig 10131 bp, 5 predicted proteins | sample 530311 | NCBI WGS metagenome assembly CEOH01 (sample SAMEA2619923, study PRJEB7988) | marine metagenome | biome: marine biome (ENVO:00000447); feature: deep chlorophyll maximum layer (ENVO:xxxxxxxx); material: "saline water (ENVO:00002010), including plankton (ENVO:xxxxxxxx)" | depth 60 m
ACTTTCATCTCTTTTACCTGTAGCATATGGGTCAGCAAATAAACTAATTTGTTCTCCTGTGTATGTTTCAGACCATTCACCAGACACAAACTTACCTGCAACCCAATTAATCAATGCTTCTGGTGCATTAGATACACCTGCTGCTTGTAGTGAGTTAGCAACTGATATTTGTGCATCTGTTGTAAGTTGTGTTGCTGTTGATGGGTCAGCGTAATATGTTCTTAACCACTCTCTTTCAGTTTCATTGTGTGTCTGATACCAATTAGTTGTTTGCCACTCTGCATCTGTAACTTCTCTACCTTCTACAGCAGCTTCAGCTATTAATGCAATCATTTCTGGGTCTGTAATCCAAGGTGCTACTTGTGATTGTTCTCCTACAGTTTCTACAAAACTAGCAAAAGGATTATCTATTAATGCTGATAGTTGGTCAGTATTACCTGTAACTATTGCAATAGAATCAAAAAATGATTGATCCATTGTTGCATTGGGTTGTGGTGCTGTTTCACCTTGTGTTAATAAACCTGCTGCAAATAAATCATTATCTTTTAATTCATATGCCATATAAATTGGATTACCTTCATATAGTTCTCCATCTGAACCAGGAACTTCATATACTATATAAAAATTACCACCTACATCAAAAAGTAAAGCATCTTCAGGTATGTTATTAAATTGTGTAAATGCTGTATTTGTTATTTGTCCATTACCATCTTCTTCAACTATTTCATCATCTTCTTCTTCAACTATTTCATCATCTTCTTCTTCTATAACTAAATCTTTTTCTGTAATTTCATCTGTTGTTGTGGTTGTTACAGGTATTCCAGGTCCTTCTGCTACATCATTAAAACCTAAAGCGTTTAGAAATGTATCTCTTTCTAACTGTCCACTTTCTGATAATGTATTTAAAACACTTTTCTTCATTACCTCATCTAAAGCATTTTGAAATATTTGTGCTTCTTGTACACCTGTTGCTTCAGGTGGTACTTGTAATTTACCTACCTGTTTTTCTACTTCTACTATTTCTTTAGCAACATTTTGTACACTATTTAATAAATCTTTTTCTGTATAACCACTTGGTTTTGTTTCTGCTTGTGCTGTATTTACTAAACGATCTGCTAAATATTGTGCTTGTAGTATTTCACCTTGACTAAATTTTGTTGCACGACCTCTACCTGTCCTTTGTCTGTAAAGTTCTGTTGGAGATATTATGTCTTTAATACTTTTATTTGCACCTGATTCTATTTTTTTAGCAGCGTAATAAAGTGCTAAATCTCCTACATAGTTACTACCTTCAAATGACATTATTTAATTTCACCTCTACGAACTTTTGTTTCTGCTACTTTATCAGCAAAATCTCCTGCTTTTGCTGGAACTTGTGATTCAAAACTAGGTCGCATACCACCTGCATTTGCTTTAGTCATAGCATCTAATATCTGTGCAGCAAACACTTGTTGGTTATCCCTTTGTTTTGCTATAACAGGTGGAGTTGGTGGACCTGCAACAGTTGAAGGCATAGTAAATGTTTCCATTGGTATTTCCATTGTCATAAATTCTTCTGCAATAAGATTGTTCATACTATCTACATATTGTTTTATAGTTGTACCATTACTGTCTGCTTTATCGTAATCTATTGTTCCATTACGCAAAAGTTCTTTAGCTTTATTTTCTCCTGCAAACCAAGCAACTGATACAGCTTCCCAAGAACCAAACTTGTTAAAATACTCTTGTAGTTTATATTTAGCTATTGTATCTTGTGCTTTAGGGTCTTTCCAATCCTCATCAGCCATACTAAAATCTTTAAGTCCAGCTTGTTTTGCCCACTTTTCAAAATTAATATCTAATATTCCATAACCACCTAATGCTTGTACTCGTATAGGTTTTCCTGTTTCGTAATCCTCTATTACAGATGATTTATGTTTTGCTTCATAATTATTTGTACTTTCACGCATTAGTAATGCTTTCATATAAATATCTATTAACGCTGGATTTGTGTCATTTGTCATTTCATTCTCCATAATACTACCTTGGAGCACCTGTGATGCTATTAAGAATGATACGATTAGTGGCTTGAATATCACGATTTGCACCTAACCTTTCCTGTTCTTTTGCTGTAATCTCATCAAACTTTTGTAACAGTCTTGCTGATGGATCAATAGCAGTTTCTTCTTGTACTGGTGGTTCTACTATATGATTACCTAAATTACCTGTCAAGAGTTCTTCTGCACTTATATCACCTATATCTAATTGTGCAGGTTGTTGTGCATCAAATGCTTTCTTTGTATCGGCTAATAATTGATTAGCAAGTAATTCTAACTCGTATGTTTTTGGTTTTCTTCCTAATTGGTTTTCAAAAAGATTAGTAACAGACTGTGATGCTGTTGCATAGTCTGGGGGTAAATAAGCAGGTTGTGGTTGAAAAGCATCTATTGCTTCTTGATTATCTACAAAAAATCTTAATGACATAGTAAAATCAGGGTTACCAGTTTGATTAGAATGTTCTAATACTTTCTTGAACGCTTCTACATCTTTTTGTTCATCACCTATAAATAATCCACCCCAACTACCAGGAACAAACTCTCCTAGTTTTAATAAGTTTGCATTTACTAATTCTGCTTGTATTGCAGCTACTATTTCTGGTGGTTGGTTTGCCATTAAAGCATATTGTGCACCTGATTGATAAAATAAAAATTCTCCTTGGTCATCTGTTGTATATATAGATACACCATCTACTTCATAGTTTCTAGGTACACCTAAAAAGTTAGGAAGTTCAAATGTACCAGCAGTATATTGTGAATCAGTAAGTTGCGGCTCACTTGTCATTCCTGCAACTCTATAAATATCTCCTGCTGATATTGGACTATTAGTTCCTGTCAATGCAACAACTGCTTGATCTGCTGCTGCTTTTACTGATGGTTGTTCATATAATATTTGTTTTACTTCATTAGGTATAAACAAAGGTGCTTGTCCTGGTAAAGGACTTTTAGAATTAACTAATGCTTCTAATTGTTGTATAAATTCTTCTATTGTCATTTAATAATTATTCCTTATAGTTTGCTTAATTTGTTCATCTCTTTCAGCTTCTAACAACTCTCTTTTAAAATAGCTATTCCAAATGTATTGAAAATCTGGATATTGTTCTATCACATAGTTTGCATAATCATTTAAGTACAACCTTATGTTACCTAAAGCCCTAGCACTTCTAAATGATTCAGGACCATATCCTAATCTTACTGATTCCATTTTAGCATTATCTCTTGCCTTCAAGTATAATGATAAACCTTTTCCTGCTTCACTTTCTGATAATATTTCATTATCTTTCCATCTATAAAACTCTTGTATAATAACATCTAAAGTAGCACCACTTGCAACTCCTGGTATATCATCATATCCCCAACCAACATACTGTCCTCTTAGTTGTAATCTTTTAGCAGTTTTATCTGCTTGTGCTTGGTCATCACTTCTTAGCCAGTAAGGTTTCATACCTGGTGCAGAGGATAACATAAACTGTTCCCAAGCTATTGCACCTAATATATTGTTACGAACTAATCTCCATTGTTCAACTGTTAGTGGTTCTCTAGCTTTTTCCTCTATAGATTTTAAATATGCTTCATAACTAAATTCTCCTGTTGGGTCATCAGGTTTTGCAAAGTATGCTGTGCTTTTGTATTCTTCAAATAATTCCTTATTATCTCTATAAAATTTAGAACCTTCTACAGTAACAGGTCTTTTATATATCTGTGATGATTTGCCAACAAACAATGCTGTTGGGTCAATTCCATATTGTTGTATAAATTCCTGTGTTGTTTTAAATTGATCGCCATTATTTTGTTCTAATTTTTCCCTATAATCTTGTGATAAAGCAGATACTAATATAACTTGGCGACCTTGTTCTGTATCACCTAAAACTTCCCATCTAGGAGTAAAACCTGTTGGTCCTATAAACTGTGCTGCTGCTCTAATCAATGTTAATGTTTTTGCATATTCTTTTGCTAAATCAAAACCTTCTTTCCATTCATCATATGTAGCATCACTAACTCTACCTGCATAATACAAAGCGTTATACACATCTATTGTTGTGTTACTTTGTAATCTCCCATATTCATCTGGGTCTAAATTATATGCTTGTATAACTTTTTTAAGCCAAGATGGATAAGGTATTAATCTAGTAAAGTAATCTAAAGGATTTGTTGTTGGTTCAGGTGGAAAATCACCAAACACAAATTTTGTTATATCACTTTCAGGATCAACTCCTTTTAGCATATACGCAGCAGGTACTTGTACTAATGGACCAAATCCTGGTAAAAAAGATTGACCTACTAAGTTTACACTTTTAGCAAAACCAGATGCCTCTAACTGTATTGGGTCATCTTCTTGTATTCCTAGCCACTTGTTAGCTAAACCACCCCAACCTGGAAATGTAAACATTTCTTCACCTGTTGTTGGATCAGTATAGAAAAATCCTCTGTCTGTATCTTCAGTTTCAAAAGGATTTGTTTCTCTCCCTTTCTGTACAAGTAATTGAAATCTTCTAGCAGGAGCTGGGTTGTCTGCAAGTATCTTTACCCAAGTAGATATAATTTCTTGGAACGCTTCTCCGAATGGAAATATTAATCTAGTTGCTTCCCAAAATCTTGTTCTTTCACTTAAATCATAAAGTAAATTTTTTGTTTCAGCTAATGCGTGTGCTTTAGATACTTCATCTATAGCATTATATGCCTTATCAAAATTTGCATAACCTGCATCAGTAGCAGTTCCTCTAAATCTAAACAAAGCATCTTCGTAACTAGCAGGTTGTGTTTGTTGCATTTTTTTAATTAACTTACTATCAACATTAGCTTGTTTTGCTCTAGCTATAATTCCTGCTTTTACAGAACTATCTGATGCAGCAATTAAAGATGTAACTTTATTCCAATACGCTTGTTTAAATACTGGACCTCTTGACAATTTGTTAGTTGGTACAGACATAAAATAATAAAACATATTTTCTACTAGTTGGTCATATTTTTGTCCAAACCTGCTTTCAAACGCAAACTCACCATACTGTGTACCACCTCTACCTTTTAGTGATGCAGGTAGTACATCTTCAAACTCATTAAATATTTTTGTATATTGTGTTCTTGCTGCTTTAGTTGTACCCATACTTTTAATATTTATATCTTTATATTTACCAGTTTTAAGTATGTTTCTTAACTCACTATTACCAGGTATCAATACTGCTAATGTTGTTTTGTCTATTTTTCCACCTGTTTTTATGTGTATTCTTGCATTAATAAAATCTACTATTTTGTTACTAAAATCTTGGTTTTGAAATATAGAATTAAAAAACTCATCTTGTTTAGATATTTGAAATGCTATTGAATTTTCATCAAATCTTGTTTTCCATAAAAATTCTTTTGCAGCATCTGGTCCTTCATTTAATATTTTGACAGCTAAAGTATCATTCATTAATTGGTCAAACTCTGTCTGCATACTGTTTATGTAACCTTTTCTTTGATCTGGTAAACTTTTATTAAATATAGCAAATCCTTTAGCTGCCATATTAGGATTTGTTTTTCTTAATCCTTGCCAACCTCTTGTAGTGCTGTTAATGGCTTCAAAAAACTCTCTCATAACATCTGTTTCTTTACTTGTTAAATTAACTATTTCTAATAACTCTCTATCACCAGAGTTCATATATTTTCTTATGGCTTGTACTATTCCTATTTGTTCGCCTTGATACTTAAATCTTTTTGGCAAGTTAGGAAACTCTTGGAATATAAGATTTTCTATTTGTCTGTCTGACACACCTTCATCTATTTTTTTCAATATTTTTAATGTGCCTGTTGGATCTAATGATTTACCTGTTGCTAAAGCCACCCATCTTCTTGGACTAAACAAACCATCATAACCTTGTGCCCACAACCTTACTTGTTCTTCACCAATAACACGAACAGTCCAAGCACCTCGTAACAATACAGCAGGTTTCCATATACCTGATATGTATTTATCCATCATTAGCTCTAATGCGTTGTCTGATATTTCTCCTTGTGCAATAAATTTTTTCAATGGATTTCTACCTAACATATCTTTTTTAAATATGTTTGTAGCTTTGACTAATAAACCTGGTGCTATTGTTGGTATGTAATTTTGTGCTAACTCTGTTTCAAGTCTAAATGTAGGTATATCTGTTATTTCATCATTAACATATGCTTTCAACGCATTACCTATATCAAATGCTTGTCCTTGTTCATCAACAAAATTCAAACCTGATTCTTTTATTTCTTTTGTATAAATCCTAGTAATGTTATCAATCAGCTTTTCTGCTAATTCGTTATCTCCAACTTCTTTTGACAGTTTAGATTTCCAAGCATTTACAGCAGCAATATTAGCTTTGAATATTGTATCTGCATCTTGGAATGTACTAGGTGGTCGTATTAATGTAGCTTCTTCAATTAACTCATCACCAACTCTAGCTAATGGTGTTTCTCTTAATGCTAACTCCGTACCTTCGCTTCTTATTAATCCAAACTCTGCATCATCAACAAAATCTCTTAATATCTTTGCTCTCTCTTTAGGGTCTATATCCATTTGTCGCATCATATTACGCAAAGTAACAAATGATTGATTCATATTATTAGGATCAAATCCTGGTTCATATAATTTACTAAATGACCTAACAAGTGGCGACCATTGATTTGAATATCTTAATGCAGGTCCTCTACCAAATTGTTTTAAATCTTCAGGTGCATCTATTAGTTTGTTAAACATTTGACTTGCTCTATTAGGACCTCTACCTAATTTATAACTGTCAAATAATTTAGTTTGTATTGGTAATTTTTCTCCTACCCTTCCACTAAAAAAATCATTTAACAAACCATACATTTCATCTTTGTTTGCTGATCTTGATATTTTACCTAATGTTGCGTAATCATCTGTTTGAAGTAATGAACTTAATACATCTATGTTTCCAGCAGGTGCATTTATATCATTACTTTGTGATAAGAAATTTAATAAGTCATCTCCTTTTTTACTTTGTAAAAAACCTTCTACACTAAACCCACCTAGTCTAGGAAACCTCTCTAATATTGTTTTTCTAATACCACCTTTAACTGCACCTAATTGTTGAACATTGGCTACTCCATCAGCACTTACTACAAATGTTCTTGCTTTTCCTGCTATGCTTTGTGCTTTCTGTGCTTCTGATACATACTTAATTGTTTTAGCACCTTTTGCTGCTGCACCTGCACCAAACAACAACCAGTTAGCAGGGTCTAAAGCAAGTGTTCCTACAAAATCTACAGAACCAGACATATTTCTATATCCTTTAGTTCCTGGTTCTATAACGTCCATAGCAACTAATGGTTCTGCAAATAATCTTCCTAGAGTAACTTCAGGCGTGTAACCTGCTTGTTCTAGTCCTGCTCTAGTTTCTCCTCTGAACTGAACACCACTAATAGCTTGTTGTCTTGCTATATCAGTAATTGGTTTACCAACTATTTGTTCTGCAAGTTCTAATGCTTTTTCAGGTGCAACACCTCTTTTTACTAATTCTTTGTATTCATCTGTTTCATTAATTGGTGTAGATTGTGGAATAATACCTTCACCTAAGTTTACTTCTCTACCTCTAGTAGCTTCACGAATTGCCATAGTAAAAGCAGTATCTCCTACTTTTTTTCTTATATCATCAAACTCATCAAATACTTCTCCTAATGCTTCTGTTCTTGATTTTCCTTCTGCTATCTTATCAGAGTATCTCTGACCAATCTCTACAGGAAATCTACCTAACAACTGTCCTTTAACAAAATCTAAACCTGCATCAAAAGCTGCAAAAGTTCCTCTAAATACCCCTTTGAATTTGTCTGTAATGTTATCCCACAAATCTTTATCTTGATTTTGTACTTGCAAAGCAACTGCTTTCAGAACAGCAGGGTCAACATCTTCTATGTCTTGACCTAATAAACCCATACCAGCAGGTATTGTGCTAGGAATATAAGGAGCTATTTGTAAATTTTTGTTAGCTAATCTTGCTTTGAAATTATTATTTTCTGATAACTGTGATTTTAATTCTTTAAATCTTTGGTCTTTAGTTTTTATTTCTGCTTCAAACTCATCTTCAAAGTTAGGATTTTCTGGATATAACATACACTTTATTGTATTCGCAACAATCTTAACAATAGTGGGTCTGGATAAACAGAGTATATTGCACGAAGTAACATATCAGGATCATCTGCAACAGGTTCAGTAGGACCTACTCCTGGACCAAAAGGTAATCCTGCTGTAACAGGTTCTGATTTTCTATCAGTTCCTGCAAATACATCTACTTGTGGCATAGGTCTTTTAGTGCTAGGAGTTGGTAAATCTTTTACATTAGGTAAACCACCAGTAATTTCTACTTGTTTTTTTATTTCTTCACCTTTTCCATATGTTGTACCTTTTGTTAAACCAGGTATCATACCTGAAGTAGTATCTTGTGTGTTAGGTGCTGCATACATTACATTTGCATTTCTACCTGTTACACCTTTGTTACTAGAACTCCTCGTTGCCATCTTGCTCCTCATCATCATAAAACATAAAAGTAGAACTTATAATCATATAGCCAAAAGGGAAAGCTAAAGGTGGCATTTGATCTCTAAACATTCTTGGTTGTAATGTTTCTGCTTCAAGCAATATATCATCTCCAACTTCATCTACATCTCCAAGTGAGTTATGTACTATATCTGCAAAATCTCCGTTTGTTGACATTATCCACCCATACCTTGTAATAATTGTGCTATGCCTGGTGGTGGACCTTGTGGTGGTAAGGTCGCACCCCCAAGCAAATCTTGTTCTGCTTGTGGTATTTCTGGTTGTGCTGCTGTATAAAATTTATCTAAAATACTTTGCATATCATCAGGTTTCTTTCTTATCTGTATAACAGCCATAGTAGCTTTAGGATCGCCTTGTTGTGCCTGTGCTAATAAAGAATCAAACAATACTTTCTCTGCTTTTTCTTTTGTTATTCTGCTATTTACAGTTGTAAGGTTATCTAACCCATCTAAGTTTTCCTGTAGTGTCTGTGTGTCTATGATACCTGCCTGAAGTAGTTGCAGCCCTGTTACTATTTTTTGTGGCTCATCATATCCAGCCATAGCACCATAAACTCTGCGTGTCTTGTATGCACCATTAATATCTACACTTGGGTCATACTTTTCACTAAAAAATTGATTATTGTAATAACCTGATAAATCTTTTGACTTACCACCATACATTTTTTGATCCCACTCTAATCTCTTGCTGTCAATCATCTCTATAGCATCTGCCATAACTGTATGATATTCTCTAATCATTAATGACATAGATGCACCTAGTTCTTCTAATCCTCTACCTGTTGCAAAGCTAAGTGGAGATTGTGAATCATCAGATACAGGATAAGAACCACCTACACGAAGTTGTCTTTCTATTCTGTCTATTTGTTGAAATATTTGATAAGGAACATTTGATGCAGGTTTACTTACTTGTGTACCTGGAGCTAAATAGTTTACAGCAAATCTACCTTTACGATACTGTCCTGATTCTATCTCACCAGATATGTTTGTTTCTGTAAATACTGCATCTTCCATAGCTATTATTGACATCACATTAATCTTTGCCATAGAAGCCATAAGTCCTATAATCTGGTCATACTGTCCTTGCATTCTGTCAAAAGCAAATTTCTTTGCAATAACAAAAGCAGGTCCACTATCTAGTGGGTTTGGTATGAAGTCAAGAATAGTTGCAGAAGTCATATGAAATATGTATGTACCTTCTTCGTTATAATACTCTGCTATTAAATCACCTTCGCCATTTGAGTTTGCCCAAGAGCCATTGTAAGAATCTGTGTAAGCAGAAGCATAAGCATTACCTATACCTAGTGTGTTAGTTGCATAAGCATCTTTAGACATAATTTTTTCTGCAAACTTTGGATATACTTTTGCAAGAGATTCTTTTGGTACTCTACGAACAATAGCCATTTCTTTTGGTTGTTGGTCTGCACCGAAGTAACCAGGAAAACAGTTGTAAGGATCACGAAGTTCAGCACAAGGATATGGTGTGCCATCAGGTCCTTTCTTTTCTCTAATTACCCATACTGCAAAACCATAACCAGGTAGCCATCTACCTACTTGTGGCATTTGT
>CEOH01005765.1_pt1 | contig 10129 bp, 7 predicted proteins | sample 530311 | NCBI WGS metagenome assembly CEOH01 (sample SAMEA2619923, study PRJEB7988) | marine metagenome | biome: marine biome (ENVO:00000447); feature: deep chlorophyll maximum layer (ENVO:xxxxxxxx); material: "saline water (ENVO:00002010), including plankton (ENVO:xxxxxxxx)" | depth 60 m
TGTGCGTATCCTCTTTACAACTGATAAGGCAAATGACAGTTAATGAGTAAAAAATCTACTGATATGTTTCCTCCTGCAAGGTTCCCTAACCATTTATGTGATCTTTATGGTCAATACATAGGTTTTGGTGCTGGTACTTCTGTTAGTGGTGTAAGCATTGAAAAGACTGCTTTATTTGATGGTGACGCTCAAAGCTTATCACGAAGCCAAGGATCAGGTAGCGCAGGAACGTGGACTTGGGCAGCTTGGCTTTACAAAACACACTCCACGAATCAGGTATTTTTAAACTTTGGTACAGGTGGGGCTGAAGGACAATTAGGGTGGGCCGCGACTGACAAGATGTATTGTTACGATGGTGCAACCACCGTGTTTCTAACCACACAAGTATTCCGTGATCAGGGCTGGTATCATATCCATGTGGCCTATAACACGAGCGAATCAGGAACAGACAAGGTTAAACTAAGTGTAAACGGAACGCTTGTCACAGTTTTCGATACTGATAATCGTTCTTCTGCAAATGATTTTGAAGATTGTAACACTTCTAGTCAAACTACTTATGTCGGCAACAACTCTGGCACATCGGACGGCGTTTATTTTCGAGGATATATGGCACAAGCTTGCATGATCGACGGCAGTGCCGTTGCAGCTAGTTCATTCATTGAAACAAGCACAGATGGCTATGTCACGCCTAAAGCTGATGCTGACATTAAAGCCCTCGCAGATGCAGGGGCTTCGGCTAATTCTTATTTTTTATCAAATGCAACGGCCCTGTCATCAAATATGACCACTTTTGTTGATAGCGGGAATACAGGCCACACGATAACAACTGGAGGAAATGCAACACATTCGCCATTAGGCCAGAAAATTGATAACTCTGTAATATATGTTGACGGCACAACCGATTACATATCTGTTGCTCCATCAGGCCATTCAGATTTTACATTTGGGACAGGTGATTGGTGCGTTGAAGGGTGGTTTCTTAGGAAAGCATTAAGTGGAACAGGCAACATATCATATATTTTTGATTTTAGATATGCAAGTAACGATGATGACCGTCCATACGCTTACATAGATGGTAGCAATGATATTCAGTGGGGTATGGATAATTCTGGTAATAAAATAACTTCCTCATCGTCTATATCTTTAGGAGCTTGGTTTCATCTTGCAATAGCAAGAAGTTCTGGAACAACAACGATGTACTTAAACGGTTCATCAGTAGGGACTTGGAGCGATAGCACAGACTACGCAGTTGGTCGTCCTTGGTTTTTTGAATATCCGCAAAGTAACGCCTATTGTTTTAATGGATACGCGACAGAACTGCGTATCTCAAAAGGAGCAGCTAGATATACAGGAACTTTTACACCTTCAACAACCGCTTTCACGAGCGATAGTAGTACTTCTTTACTTGTACATAGCGACAAATCCTTTGGTGTCGCTAATGATGACAGTACACATCTAAACCATTTTGTTAACAATGGAACAGTTACGACTGCCAACCACACCCCAACACATATAGAAGCTTTATGGAACCCATATTTTAAAAACTCTTCTGCTGGTTCACCAACTCTTACAAATGGAAATAAAACCATTCAGGTTAGTTCAACGTCGGAAGTGCGGGTAGGCCAAAATCTTATAATCCCTACTGTTGGAAAATGGATCATGGGTGTAAGCCAAGCTGCCGTTGACGATACAGGAAAGGCATTTGGTATCTGGACAACATTAACCCAAACAACAGGTTTTCCTAGTGTTACTGGTCTAGGTGGATGGCACGTTACCACTTCAACTAATGCTTATCAATGCGATGGCACACATATCGTAAATATTACAACAGCAGTCGGTACACCTCAAACTGCTGATCAGTTTTGGATTTGTGCTGATGTTGATAATGGTAAAATATTTTTTGGATTTTGGGATAACTCTGCTAGTAGTATTTCATGGTATGCTGCTGATGGTGGAACTGACGGTAATCCTGCTACGGGAGATAATCCAAGTCAATCAATAGATGTAGGGGGTGCTACATTCGGAGGAACTGGCTATAACGATAAAACATTCACGTTAGTTGAAGAAGCTGATATTCCTTTTACGGTTCCTAGTGGATATAAGTTTTTAAATACAACTAACATTGCATCTGCAATAAAACCAAGCGAAAGTCAGCTTTCCGATCACTTCGCCATCAAGTTATTTACAGGCGATGGCGGGGCATCCAAGGCACTTACCTTTGGCGGAACGAATAATATGCAACCAGATTTTGTGTGGGTGAAGGACAGAGGGATCAGCAGTTCGCAACAGGTGGTGGACTCATTACGGGGCGCAACAAAGGAAATGATCACCAACGGTGCAGGTGGAGAATCTACTAACGCCGACGGCCTTCTGTCGTTTGACTCAGACGGATTCACGGTTGGCGCGGACGGGTGGTGGAACGGTTCAGGAAATTCACTGTTCGCATTGTGTCTGAAAGCTGGCGGTGCGCCAACTGCGACAAACAGTGAGGCTCAAGGCGATCCCCCAACGTCAGGCTCTTACATGATCGACGGAGTTGCCAGCAGTGCAGATACTATCGGAACTGCCGATATAACTAAATTATCAGTCAACACCAAATTTGGGTTCAGTTGCGGTTTATATAACGGCTCGAACAGCGACACGACGCTACAAACAGGGCTTACAGATTGCAAGATGATCATCATTAAACGAACAAATGATACTTATAACTGGGCTGTATGGCATGAAGGTTTAACCGACGATTATAGTCTATTCTTAAATACAAATGCTTCACAAGCAAATAACAGCTATTTCGATACTAGCGAAAACACCTCGACCCTATTTCATTTAGAGGGCAACAGCAATGCGACAAGCATAGCTAGTGGAACTTTCGTTTTCTATGCATTCGCGGAAAGTCCATATATATCCATCGGTTCCTACGAGGGGAACGCCAATGCTGATGGCACGTTTATTGTAACCGAGGGAAGCGCAGGGCCGATAACGCCCAAGCTTGTTTTTATAAAAAGTATGGATCACACGCAGTCTTGGTTCCTCAGAGATACCGCTAGAAATCCATCGAATCCAATTACGAAAGATTTATACCCCGATCTGAATAATGGAGAAGCTACGGGGACGAGTATGGATATTGTAAAAGGCGGTATAAAGCAACGAGTCAGCAGTGACAGCAATTCGGCAAATACATATGTCTATATGGCAATAGGCCATCCAATCATAAATACAGACGGTCTGATCAGACAAGGACGATGATATGGTTGCAGAAATATTAGCAGGACTCGCCCTTGTTAATAGCGCAGTCAAAGGAATCAAAAGCGCGATAGGTACAGCAAAAGACGTATCACAAATTGCAGATCAAATAGACGATTTATTTAAAGGAAGAGAAGAAGTAAAACAACAAGCCCATCCCATAATAGGCAAATGGGATAAGCTACTTAATAAAACTTTAGGATCATCAGCCGACAAGTTCTCCATAGGCGCAATAGCAAAAGAAACAATCGAGGAGAAACTAGCACAAGAGCAGATGCTTAAAGTAAAAAGAATGATTAATATTCGGTTTGGCGCTAGTACATGGGACACAATATTAGAGGAACGCCGAAAAAGAATCATAGAACATGAGAAACAACTCGAAGCAGAACAAGAAGAAAAAGACGAGTTTAGAAGAAAAATATACAAAGCACTTGAATGGGTTTTAGGTATTTTGGTTGTAGCAGGAAGCTTACTCGCACTTATCGTGTACATAAACTGGGTAAAGAAATAACATGGAATTAGGCGCAAAAGAATTAATGACCATTGCTACAGTGCTTGCAGGTCTGGCAGCAACGTGGGGAATGGTAAAAGGCCAAATTGGTCGTTTAATGGAAGACTTTAAAGCAACTAAAGAAGAATTAGCTGTAATACAAACAAGATTAGATCAAGTGGAAGCTAGTGGTGCTGTGATGAACCACCAATTACAGATACTAGGTGGGATGTTATCTCCTAGCAACCAAGAAGATAAGGCGAGGGAAGTAGAGGGCTTAAAACACAGGTGCAACTCGTTAAGACGCGATGTTGATGTATTAATGAAGACCCATAATGGAAAGCACCCGCCAGTTGAAGGCTAACAATGTTAAAGCAAGTATGTTTGATTACTGTAGTTATTCTCTTGACTTTATGGCTGACATCCTGTAAAACAACAGAAGAAGCCTTAAAAGGTAAAGTTGTAGTTATAACTGAAGTATGCACAACCTTAGAAGTTCATAAAGAACTTTATTATGCTTACAAAGAGAGCATAGAAAAAGGGAATCAGCTTTACCACAAACTCCTATTTGAAAAGAAATGTATTAACTTTGGAACAGATGTTCTTGCTAAGAAGCTTAATATTGTATTCAAAAAACCCATAAATGATAAATTCGATCTTGAAGTATGGAAAATAATATTTAGCGATGAGCGTGATGAGAATAACGAACTTAAATATTTCTATATAGCGGAAGCTGTAGAAAAAATGAAGGCCGAAGAAATAAAGGTGAACTACAATGGCAGATGAAGAAATTGTAACAGAAGAGCAACCACAAGAAACACGGGAGCTAACAACTGAAGAAGCTTTTAGCCCTGTTCGTAACATTATGGGAGAACAAGCAACTGGAGTGGTCGAGTTAGGTCAAGGAGCTTTTCAACCTGCATCACAAGCTGTTCAGCCAGACGAATTTTTAACAACAGACACAACGTTAGTAGACCCTGCTGCTAGAGACATATCTCCCACTCAAGTCGCTGCAACGCCTACTGTTACTGCTCCTCAAGCCCAAGAAGGATTGGGCAATATTGAAGCTATAGATCGTAATTTAACAAATATGCCTACAGATGTTCAAGGAGCGCAAATAACAGAGAGGGCAAACTCTGTTGTAGATACATCGCAGATAGTCGATGAACGAACAAAACAGCAAATGCTAGAAAGAGGTAGTCTTGCAGAAGCTAAAACACAAGAACTAGCGTTACAGGCTACAACAAAATATCAGCTTGAATCTCTTTATGAATCATTAGAAGAAGGAAAGCCACTTCCAGCTTGGGCCTCAAAAAATGTAAGAAAAGTACAAGAGATAATGAATGCAAGAGGACTAGGCGCTTCTAGTGTTGCAGCAGCAGCAATGGTACAAGCTATTGCAGAAAGTGCGTTGCCTATTGCAGTACAAGATGCTAATAAGTTTGCAGCTATACAATTACAAAATTTAAATAACCAACAACAAACAGCTTTGACAAATGCTGCAACACTGGCTGCTATGGACAAGCAAAACCTTGATAATCGTATGAAAGCAGCACAACAAAATGCTCAAACTTTTCTTGCTATTGATACTAAAAATGCTGATTTAAAACAACAAGCAGATCTCATAACATATGAAGCTCGTAAACAAGCCTTATTTACTGATACGGCTGCAGAAAATGTTCGATTAAATACAAATGCTAAAACACAAGCAGAAGTTAACAAATTTTACGATCAATTATCTATTAGCGCCTCTGCTGCAAATGCCAATAGGCAAGCAGCTATGGATCAATTTAACGTTGATCAGGCAAATTCTATTAACAAGTATAACGCAAAATTATCAGATGCAAGAGATCAATTTAACGCAACTATGTCGTCAGCAATCGAACAGTCTAATGCTTTATGGAGAAGGTCTATTAATACTGCTAACACAGCAGAACAAAATAATGCTAATAGGATAAATGCTGCTGCTATTCTAGGTATTCAATCTTCAGCTTTAAACGCTATATGGCAAGAATACAGAGATGAAGTATCTTATGCGTTTACATCTACAGAAAACACTCTTCAAAGAAATCAACAATTAGCTCTCACAGCTATAGCTAATCAATTTGCACAAGAAATGTTTGAAGCTCAAGTAGATGCTGATGCTCAAAAATCTGTAGGCTCTTTTTTAGGTAATCTTCTTGAAAAATCTTTTGTTGGTGTATCTAAAGGGTTACTTAAAATGTATGATGAGCCAGATTACGTAGGTTCGGAAGGATACGGAGGTTAAAAAATGTTTGAGTTACTAATGGGTGCAGCAAAAGGTTTGCTTTCAGAGTTTGCTGGTGGTGGCGGAAAAGGCGGGGGCAGCGCACAAATGTACGACCCTGTTAATACTAAAAGGCTTGCTTTTGCTGCAGAAAAACAAGCAGCATTATCAGCTTCTAAAGACGCTATGCAGTTATCTGGAAGTCGCTTTCGTGATAAAGGAGAAGGCACAAAACAAAAATCGAAGTATGCTGAAGAAGTTGTACAATTATTAAGAGGTATGGAAAATACAAGAGTTAGAGAAGCTCTTATAAAACAAATGGCAAGTTCAGGTATCATAGACCATTCTTCTTTACAAAAGTTTAGAACTTCTTCAACAACTGTAGATGATACAGCAACCACAAAGAAACCTGTAGGATTTGTATGATATGGCAATAAAAAATCACGACCCTTTAGATATAGATATATTTTCAAAACCAATTGCAGGTCAGTCATTGACAGACACACCTGGAAGTCGGCCTTACGAAAAACCTCCTCAAATAACTTCTCCAAAGCAAGCTTTTGATATGGTTTCTGAGTCTTTAGAAGAACCATCAGCAACAAAAACTTTATTAAATTTACTTGACGCAGGAATATCAGCAGAAACTCTAGCTTCTGCCGTAACTTTAAAAATGTTTTCAGAAGGAATGTTTTCTCCTGATGTTGCAGAAATTATTAAACCTCCTTTAACAGCATTTATTTCTGATCTTGGCATGGAGGCAGATATTGATGGGTTACAAGTCGTAAATGAAATACCAGACGAAGGTATGACCAACACAGAAAGTATAGAATTGATGTCTAAGATTAACCCTCAAAAATTTCAAAATATCATGGAACCTGCTGAACAAGAAGAGGCATTCGATAGTATGGTTTTAGATCTCGACATACCAGAACAAGAAGGAGGCTTGCCTCCTAGACAAAGCTTTTTAGAAATGGAAGGACAATAAAATGGCATTTTCAGCATTACTTGGAGGAGTAGCAGAAGGTTTTGTTCAAGCTTCTGACAAGAGAGCAGCAAGGGAACTTGAAGCTGAAAAGTTGCGTATGCAGCGAGAAGAAGCTCAAAAAGGAAGAGATCTACAAAGAGAACTATCTGAAAACCAGCTTAAGCAAACATTCAATTTGCACAAACAAAACTTAGAGAGAAAAGAAGAAGACAATAACTATTCTATAGCTATGGATCTTATGAAAACTTTTGCTCAAGGAGGACAAGGCAGAGTAGCAATTAATAAATTACCTCCTCCACTAGCAAACGAATTAAGAAAAAGAGGACACCAAATAATAAAAAAAGGCGGTGTTGAATTTTTTGATTTATCTTTGCAAGCAGATAGCGCATCTAATAAATTATTTATGCAAAACCAACAGGCCCTTTACCCAAAAGTGTTATTAGGACAAATCGCTCCTAACCAGTTTGCAATTGACCGTTATGCAAAAGCAAACAACATAAAACCTGAAGCAGCAAGAAAAAAGCTTGAATCTTTTTTTACTGCTAAACAACTTGCTACCGCCTCTAAAATAGCAAATGACGATACAACTGGTAACACAATTTTAGTGCCTACTAAAGTTGGAGGTTATGGATCTTTCACAACATTAAAATTACCGCCTACAGAAGTAGCAGTTGATGCAGTATTACCACAATTTTCTCAAGCTCCAGATTACAAAGATCTTATATCAAGCGGTAGGTATAGTACATTTGTAATGTTTGCCCGTTTAAAAAGTTTTGAACCTCTTCTTAAAGCACACTCAGAAAATTCTGATTATGGAAAAGCATTAAGAGATCATATTCGAGTAAAATACGGGGAAATGTATAGTAAACTTGCTGCAGAAGGAAGAATTACGTATCCTCCTTATGGAGAGAATGATCAAGATACTGTACATACTTTTAATCCAGAAAATAACCTTTCATCTTCTTTCAGTTTTTTAAATAAAAAAGCTAAAAATAATGGAGGCATATCTAATGCTCGACACGACACATCGAATATGCCTAGTAAAACAATAAATCAAAAAGCTGCAGTTATGGTGAAAGGAGGGGAAGCACAAAATCTTAATGAAGCGAAACGTAAACTAAAAGGTGGCGCAAAAGTGAGAGCCATAGATAGTAAAGGTCTTAACGTTTCTATCAATCCCAACCAAGAAGAGGATTCAGAAGAAGCACTAAATGGAAGAAATTCTGGACACATGATAACAAAGCCAAAAAATTCTGGAAATGATGTCACTGTTACTTCTGATGAGTCCATAGAAGAAGGTTTTCCGTATCATCGCAGAACTGACAACATAGATCTAATTCCCCTAGAGACAAAGACTATAACAAAAGATGGCGAAGAAGGTTATATAATACTTAACAACTCTGCCTCAAACAATAAAAGATTTAATGAGTTTATCAGACTCCACTCGTACAAGAAAGCAGCAGGTATAACAGATGATGATGATTTATCTTGGTTAAACACATTAAAAAATACGGAAAGAGATGTCGCAAACTTAAAAAACCAATATATTAAAATAAAAAATTCAGGATTATATGAAGCTTTAGACAATTACTTAGCAGAAGGCGGGGCTACAGAAGAGAATTATAATAAGCTAAAAGAAATAATGTCTGATTTGTTTCAGTTTAAGGGCGAAGAGGATGGAAGAGTAAATAAAAAAGAGGTATCCAGAGCAATGAGGGCTGCTATTTTTCAGCGAATAGAAGAAGATGAAACAGGAGGGGTAAAGGCTGAATTTGACCCTGTAAGTAAAAAACCTACTTTTACTAGGACGCGACTTAGAAAATTAACAAGAACAGAAAAAAAATCAAATACTTATATAAAAAGCAAACAAGCTATAAAAGAAATTCAAAAAAAACTTAGAGAAACAAAAAGAAACATTAAAAGTCACGACACGAATCTTACAAATATAAAAGTTATAAAAACTGCATTAGATGCGATACAAAACAATCGTCTAGATGGGGCGACTGCGTTGGATATATTAGAAGAAATAAGAAGAAATAAGTCTTTTATAAATTCTAAGCAAGGTGAAGGTGTTTTAAATTTAATAGATAGCTCTAGGCGTCAAATTGAGGAAGGAAAGTATGAATTATCAGGCGATGCAATAACGGGTGTTAGACGAACTCTTAGTAAAATTTCTGATTGGTTATTTGCATTTGACGATATATCCCAAATAGTTAAAATGACGGGTTTAAAAATATCTTCAGAAACCTTTAGAAGCAGAGATGATACAAAAAATGATCATTTAACCAGATCAAGACTTAAAGAAGTTGAAGAAATAAACAGGTATTTTCAAAAATTTTATGGAGATAAAATAAAAGCGCACCGTGACGCAGCAAACAATGCCACCAATTCTAAAGAAAAAGCGTTACATCAATTGTTAGCTTACCAAACTTATCTTATGGCTCAAAATGCTATGACTAAAGTTACTATGACTTACACCTTTGCTGGAATGGTGCAAGGGCAAAGCGGTGGTCGTGCCATATCAAACGAAGACTTTGCAATTTTGTACAGAGCGCTTTGGGGCGGTGGCGTAGGTCAGGAATTTGTGAAAGGCGGGGTAGGAAGGCTATCTGAGATCATAGATGATATGGGTATGGATATGGAAAATCAACTTGAGTTTTTGGACTTAGTTGATTCTGAAGGAGTTTCTCAAAGGATGCTGAGATTTGATCGAAATACTCGTAAATTTATTTACGCAGAAGAATACGATAAATCGAGAACTTTTAGTGCAACAAGAGCTTTAGGATTAAGACCATCGAAAGAACGTTTAAGAATTACTATGCCAGAGTCTATCGCTAGAATTAGCAACGTACGAATAAAGAACATGAAACCAGGCTTAAGAAACGCTTATACAGCACAAGCTTACACTGATTTTGAAGAAATACTACAAAAGTTACCACTTGTTAACAAAGAAGTCCGAAACATAATAACGAGAAGACAGGGTAGCCCATCACTTACTGTTCCAAGATCGTTTAGGGAATTGGACAAAGAAACAAGGAATACGTATTTGCTAAACGCAACTAAATCTCTTACAAGTATATTAGAAGAAGAAACCACTAAAGAAAAAAAGATAAAGATGGTTGATTATTTGAACCAATATAAAATTAATTGGGGAGCAGGAGTT
>CEOH01013674.1_pt1 | contig 10103 bp, 16 predicted proteins | sample 530311 | NCBI WGS metagenome assembly CEOH01 (sample SAMEA2619923, study PRJEB7988) | marine metagenome | biome: marine biome (ENVO:00000447); feature: deep chlorophyll maximum layer (ENVO:xxxxxxxx); material: "saline water (ENVO:00002010), including plankton (ENVO:xxxxxxxx)" | depth 60 m
ACTCAAGACCTGCCCACCAAGACCTTCCGCGTCACCTTCACCCTTCGCGAGCCAATGCGCCCGCGTCAAACTCGCATTGTCAAGGCGCGCGATGAGTACGAAGCTGCTCGCCTCGTTGTACTTCCGGCTAACGCCATGCGAACCCTGAACATCAAAGAGATCAAGTAGGAGATATATTTATGTTCGCAATCGGTAACATAGTTAAAGTACACACCAAGCTCAACGGCTGGAAAACTGGCACCATCATCGGCAAAGCCGACTGGGACAGCAGCATGTGGCTTGTGAAGATCCCCGGCCATTGGTCTAAGCAGACCGCCGCCCTTGAGATTGACATGAAGAATGTGGCTTAATCCACCCAACCCGAACAGCGCCCATCGCCGCGAGAGGTCAAGATAATGAAAACCCCCAACTACATAGCGCCGGACTGTGGCGGGCTTGGATAAGTCACAGAGGGATCCTGTTCAACCCTAATCAAGAGAACAATATAATGCGATAGCGTTACCTCCACTGCTCAGTGAGGTTAAGAGAGCAAATAACAATAGAGCCGAGAGGGAGCGCGGGCATAAATAAAGACTCTCCCATTTTCCTATGAAATACTACGTTACCAAAATCGAATTGCAATTAGCTGACAGCAAATTGATCAGCACCGAGACAATTCTAACCAAGCCCAGCGACAAAGCCGCCGCCGTGGAGGGTAAGCGCAGATATTCAGCCCTTGGTATTGATAACCTGTGTGTTGTCAAGTACAAGAAGAAGCACTATAACAAAGTTCTCCGCGCTCAAAACAAGCGCCGCAAGGAGAAGGCTTTGACGGTTGCTGATATTGCTGAAATGACAGAAGAAGCCCGCGAGGAGGGAATATAATATGATTACAGGACCAAGAGTGACAAACGATAAAGTTATTGTTGCATGGACGCACGGACTGAGCGCCCAAAATCATAACGGCACGTTGGGGAGCATATCATATCCGAACGGTCGGGCCGAATTGTTCAGCTATGAATTGAAGATCGGAGAGCGAACACCTGCCGGTGTGTTGGTGCTTGCCGACTACACCGCGCCCGCTAACGGCTTCAAGACAATGACCACTTCTCAACATGTTTGTTTAGTAAAGCATACCATCCGTGAGAAGCTGGTGGTTATGAACCCGCGAGTTTGGCAGTGCTCACCACTAAGCGAGGATAAGCCTTTTTAATGCCAGTGTTTCGCCCCGGTGATCTTGTACGAGTTAAGGATGGTACGCACGATCCTTTGATGCCCGATCATCGCGTCGGTGTAATCATTGAGGACTCAGCAAGTCCGAGAGCACTAACAAAAACATTTAAGATTCTTTTCCTTGGCACTTATGAAGTGCTGCACTTCCATGAAATGTTTTTAGAACACTTCAGCACAGGACCATAACACTTTGCCTATTCATGTAACCATGCCGCCGCTGCTCTATAACCGTTATGACGGTAAGCGGTTTGCTGTGTCTGGTCAGCATTGGGTTGAGGTTCCTAAAGATACAACGCTGGAGGACATAGATAAATATATGATACTCAAGCCCCGACCCGAGCCTAAGAATTCGGAGGGTGATCACAATTGGATTGTAGAGGGTAGTAAAGGAAATAAATATACAGTAACCCTTAGTGATAACCAATGGTCATGTACTTGTGTAGGGTTTAACTACCGTCGTAAGTGTAAGCACATCCAGTTAAAGAAAGATAATATATACAATGTGGGGGAGAATGGTAGTTAGTGGGATATAGTGGATCGCTATGTAATGTTTAAGGAGCGTTATTATATGCTTGCATTACATTAGGTAATTGATTTAATTGTTTATGCGTGATTGACTTAGTATATACACGATGCACAACTTGTCAAGTGTCAAGTCAATTATTGTCCGCTTCGGTGTTAATTTGCATGCGACAAGAAAGCTCAATGTATCCGACCACTTACAATGCCATGTATCATCAACAATTTCAACTACTTAGCGCATGCAATTGTCGCACACATGCGACAGCGAGAACACTTAACATATACTTTACACAATGCCCTTGCCTTTTAGCGCGAGAGTGGTTATAATATATGTATAAACTAGTTACTACAGGAGTGACATATGGAACTGACTCAACTATCCGGCTCATCACTAACACCCTTCGAGCGCTCTGCCTTCAATGCGCTCTGCTTGTCCGATGGACTTACGCAGCTAGCGCACATGGAGAAGCTCGTCGACATTATGCAAGGCATTGACGTGCAACTTGCGGAGGCCCGCGAGGCAGGTGATGATGAACTGGCCGAGCAGATTGACAAAACCTTTACGCTGTTGTTCGCGAGCTACGTCGACGGCTATGCATCGGACTCGTAATCTATGCGAGAGTAGTAATAATAATTAACATATCTTTAACAGTTGACTATAGAGTTGACAAACAATTGACAGTTGTAAAAGATATGTGATATAGTAGAGGGGGGACCACTACCCCCCTACCCCCCCACCGGAATCTATGTCTCTATAAACGGATGTGCTGTGTGAGGGGTGCTAGATACATTCGCGCTGCGCGCCTAATTTTTTGAGATATGGAAATATGTGGAAATTATACAAATACGATGGCCATTACATTCAGGGAAAACTAGTTAGCAAACACTCAACAGAAAAGGCCGCATTAAACAAAGCGGAAAAAGAATTGAAGTACACATACACAGAGAAGATTAAGAGAAATAAAGAAATCATTATATGGCTAGATGACGAAAACCATAGCCCAATTGGCATGATCGTCAAAAAGACCAAATAATAGCAAGGTTAAAAAATCCACAGAACAAATTTTAGGAATTGGAGTATTAATGAAGAATAAAAGATATACATGTTGGCATTGTAGGACGGGAATTGTGCATAGACTGCCGGCTACATGTCCAGAATGTGATAGAAGATTGGAGAAGGAAGTGAAAAAGGGCGAGAGAAAAAAGCGCCGGCGCATGGCAGCTAGCGCAATTACCGCGCTTCTAGTAGGCTGTGGGCAGCCCTATGCTGAAGATACGGCTGTGGGTACCTATAGGGTCAACGAGGTCTGTATACAGCAATTAGACGGGGCCCTGTATACACTACAGGCATATGCTTCTAATAAATATACGGGGGTTACAGCGGCCATCTCCGCGCGCGGGGAACTCGGCGCGGTATATATCGACTTGGCGCCAACGAATATATCGACATATTACACAGCAGATATAAAATTTGTCAACATGAGTTGTGAATCTGATATGCTCTTTAAGTATCAACCAACGATATAGTCATCTAAGCACCTAATTACTATGTGGTGCTAGACTATAACGTTAATATTGTTTTAGAGCGCGGTGATATGATCGTCGACATGGTTAGCAATGAAGTTGGCTTGCTAATCGAAAGATATAAGGTATTATCCGAAAACACATTCACCAATGGATTCGTTACTGAACCTGTTTGGGGCTGGCGTATATCGTGGTCAGGCGCTAATATGCATGATGTTAATCGATTTGCCGCGTTTACTGAAAACGGATTAAAAAATCAAATTATTGAAGGCCGCGTTAAATTGATAAAAGTAGATGATACTTAGGGTATGCACTCTTTTAACGGCCGGTTCAAAAACATTAATTTGAACATTGGGGATCTGGTTGTAGATCCTTCGACAAATCACCGAGCTTTTCTTATTTCATATGAACGTCATATCGATATGTTTGATGACGATATATGGCTATGGGAGCTTTACTGGTTTACGCACGGCTCTAAGAGTGCGCTTAAAAATCCCATCAATTCTGTTACAATATTAGAAGAAGATAGTCTTAAGTTCTCAATATTAGTAGGTAGACTTGAGTGGTATTCAATCAAAGGAGATACATGGAATGCCGAAACAGCACAACTGGAATGCATATAAAATATTCAAAAATGGTCGTCGCGCCAAGCAACCTATATGCAAAATAAGAGCTATTAATGCGATAGAAGCAGAAAAAAATTTTTTAAACGAAATTTTGCCGAAATTATCGGAGAGTTTTGCCAACTACAAGTGGGTCTTTATTCATGAAAACGTAAAACCACGACGTATAACAAAAAAGGATATTGCATCGTTTGCGCGCAATAGAGAAAAGAGAAAAAAAATTTTCGTTGACATTTTTTCGGGAGTGGAAGATGGTCAAGTTTTACTCCGCAACAATTCTGGCTCAAGCTGGGAGTGGGCCGTATGTCAACCTACGACACTAAAAAAGCTTAAAAGCTTGTCGCCGCAATTTAAAGAAAAACATGATGCGTTTAAATGGTTAGATAATTATTTATATAATGAATAACTAATTAATTTGAGGATAAGTTATGGCGATTGTAAAATATGACGGAATTGCATGGGATAATGTTGTAAAAGTAAGTGGCGTGGCCAAGGCAAACATTGTAAAAATAAAGGGCGTTGAGGCAACTGCCGCGGCTACTGAAGCAACTGAGTGGGCTGTTGCCGGTGACGACCGAAGAATCGGCTACATCACAAATAGTAATTTATTAGCGGGGAATGATTGGGAAGCATATGACTCATTTGCCGGCGGAAGTAGTCCCAATCCCGGCAGTTCCGTTGATTATATTTCTATTGCATATGGTAAAGATGGAAATGGAGATGGGCTCTGGATTGCAACGCCGGCTTCTGATGGATGCGAGATTGCATATAATACCAACGCCTCATCAAGTGGCGCGCCGTGGACTGGCGTTAACGCTCTGAGTGGCGGTGGAAACTTAACCGGTCGGCGATTTATCGTGCAATGGGGCAACGACTATTGGATGGCGGCCGGCAAAATGGGCGGCAGGGATCTTTTTAGATCACCAGATGGGGCAAATTGGGAGCATATTGATGTGACGTCAGAAACCGGCATTATTGACTCAGCAATCTATGCCTTGGCATCTGATGGGGACGGAACATGGTGGTTTGCCCAGCAGAATAGAATTTACCAAAGCACAAATGACGGACAGTCGTTCAGCTTGCTTCACACATTGGTTGATTCAAGCAATGCAGATCCCGGTGATATCAGAGTTTTAGAGTATACAAATGATACATTATTTGCCGGTGTCAATGGTGGGGAGTGTTTTTCGGCGGCGTCTTCTGATTTAACTGATTGGTCAACGGAGACAAGCATCGGCAGTCACTCATCGGCAGTTTTTCAACAAGATGTTCGTGTGGCTGCAGCCAACGGAAGAATTGTTGCTGTTGGCGGTCAACACAAAACAATTTTGACAATTGATGGTAAAAATATAACGGTGGTCGAAAACGGACAAGATTTTCACTCGGATTCACACGGAACAATGGCAGGAATTGCCACTGACGGCTCAACATGGGTCGCATGTACATTTACTGGTGACATGTTTTATAGCACAGATGGTGGATTGAACTTCTCAGGATCAACCCAGAATTTAGGTAGCAAGGATATGCTGGCAGTTGCTGCTAATGTGTATTTGCCACTATGATCACTCTTAATTGCGGTGATATTGTTTTTCAAGCATGGAGCGGCCGCTTGGGTATAATAATTGAATCACGTGCAAATCCTGATGGCCTAGACGCCACTCAGCAGCATTTTGATTGGCATGCAAAAGTCTCATGGTTTACAAACAAAGTTAAAAATGACTATCCCCTAGGTATTGAATATGCTTTAACTAATTCGCTTAATTTAATATCAAAAGCGTAAAAAATATGTTGAATGCCCTATAATACTATAGGTGCGTTTTTAAATGTCAAGATTGCGAAAATTTTTAAAATACACATTTGCTGTTGCTTTTATGACCAATGTGTGTGTCTTTTGTGTCGGTTTAGCATTAGGTCAGCTTGAGATTCTTGTCATGCCGGCATTGTGCATGCCCCTGTGTTTGTGGGGTGTGGAATTACACAGCGAAAAAGAACAACTATAAGATATGACAACTATTTACATCTATGGAACATTTTTCGGTAACAGATGTTGAATTGTCTATTTTAGAAAAACTATATGATTCATGGGCTGTGTCTCATAAATCAGACAACAAGCACGACTCCTTAAAAGCTAGGGAGATATCGTATATTATATGTTCTATGTTGCCAAGATTAATAAATGAAATTAGATCTCATAAAAAACAAAATGTTAACAAAAATAATCAATAAACTTTATATACTTCTTTTTATAGTGTCTTGTACAACACTGGCTGCTGCTGCGGAATATAAAATCAACAAAGTGTTACAATCAGCCGTAAAGATTGATGTGCATAAAAAGGGTCCCGCTAAAAATGGCCACTGGACAGTTGCGCCAAATATTTATGTATGCGTACATGCCCCTGTTTCTCAACATCGCCTTGAACGAGCGTTAGATTTCTGGAAAAAGCTTGGGTATTCATTTGGTGACGTTTATTATAATGATGAATCGTTTGGGTGTGTTAATGAAAGATTGGGTTATGGTGCAATTACAATTGATTTGATAGGTCAAAAATTCAAAGAACCCAATATTGGAATGACGTGGAATTGGAAAGACAACAAAACCAACGAAATCGTTAAATCAAGAATTGAAATGAAAAATAGCTGGGGTAGATCTCCTCGGGTGCTTGAACATGAAATTGGTCACGCACTGGGGTGGCTTGATTTTAAAAAACGCAACCATATAATGAATCATAGCTGGATTGATGGCGGCATTGACACCCATGGACTGAGGCATACCGATGAATGCGCTGAATGAAAACATATCACCCAACGAGGCCAAATGTTTAAGCTTGCTAAGTTTTGAATTTTTAAATTATATGAGATTAATGACTACTGAAAAGGGAAAATATTTTCATAGCGTTGAAAATGAGTTATTAGCATTAGTGCGAGATGAGGCGCCCAATGTCGACGCAGAGTATTCCAAATTTGAAAAATTATCTCAAAAAAAAGAATTTTTAAAAGAATTGCTGTTGGAATATCTTGTGGGAGCTTTTGTTGATAATTATAAGAAGAGAAATAGAACAATTGACGACTTTATAGCGGATCATGAAAAATCAGCAAAAAAATACTCTGAGGGCACTCCCGACGTGGCTAAGAAAATTAAAAAATGTTTAGAAAATCCAAAACAATTTGAACCATCATTTCATTACGATGTTGAATCAGCTAGCACAAGTGTACGATCGCCCCCTCCCCCTGTTGACACGACAGCAGCACTTCAGGAAAAAAGAAAATTAACAAAAAAACCAAGTTCAGAGACATCGCTTAGAGACTGGTTTGGAAGAAAGGGCGCCCCGGGCAAAAAAGGTGGCTGGGTAGACTGTAATACATGTCGCAAGGGAAAATGTAAACCTTGCGGCAGATCGAAGGGAGAAAAAAGATCTAAATATCCCAAATGTCGACCAACGCCGGCTGCATGCAAGGGATTTAAAAAACCAAAAAAAGCAAAAAAAGAGGAATTATCAATGGACCTTGATCAGATAATAATGCAGGAGCTTTCTTCTGTTATTGACGAGAAGAAGAAAAAGAAAAAGAAAGGCAAAAAGGATGCTTGCTATCATAAAGTAAAGTCGCGCTATAAAGTGTGGCCGAGTGCATATGCCTCCGGTGCTTTAAGCAAATGCCGCAAAGTTGGTGCTAAAAATTGGGGTAACTCTAAAAAAGAGTCTCTGCAGATCATGATCGAAGATGAGTTATCTCAGGTCTTAAGCGAAAAGAAAAAGAAGCCATGCAAGCCATCCAAGGGTAAGCGTTTTGCCAAGCGCGTTAATGGCAAATGTCGCTCATTTGGGCAGGCAGGAAAGGCAAAAAGTGGTGGTGATCGAATTCGGCCGGGCACAAAGAAGGGTGACGCGTACTGTGCGCGTTCAGCAAAGATTAAAAAATGTAAAAATCCGCCATGTGCTAATGATTTATCGCGCAAAAAATGGAAATGCCGCGGATCTAAATCGATGAAGGAGTAAAAATGCGCTCAGATGAACAAATTCTATATGAAACGAGGGATTTTCTTCAAAAAATTGAAGAAAATTTGACAAAAAATCATAAAAAGCCTGAAAAAGTGCTCCGAGAAGTCACCGAAGACGAAATGCGAGTGCTTGAAGACGTGTTGGATGACTTAAATCCAGCAAATTTGCCTCTAAATGACCTTTTTAGCGGCAAAATGCGTGTTGTTATACCATTTCCGACCATAGATACTGGTTCAGAGCTTGGAAAGTTCTCAGAATTCTTCAGATCTCAAGAATATGACGTAGACTGGGAGAAAGGTATGGTGTATGCCGAGCGTGATCTGCGCACATCCGACGAATTTCTTGATACTTTGATGGGCGGACCTCAACCAAAGAAGAAAATTAAGAAGATTCAGATGAAAATCGGCAAACTTTTCTCTAAATTAGCTGATTTAAGCAGAAGAAAAGACGCATTGTACCAAAAAGTCTATGATTACTTATCTGATAAATATATCGGGCCAGATGGCAAAAAAGTTAACACACCACGAAGAGTTACCGGAAAAATGCTGAAAGCAGCACTCGATGAGAAAGAATATGAGAATTTTCAGAGAATTAACACTCAAATTTACTTATATGTCGTAAATCCGGGTGTTGCAGGCCCAGCAGGCTATGATTTAACCGATTTAGCGACTGAATACGGTGAATATTGGAAAAAGAACGCTGGATTCATCAAAAAAGAGATTAATAGAATTGATAATGACAAATATTCTATTATTATTACTCGACATCCGATAGATGTGCTCAGAATGAGTGATTTTGAGACTATTTTCTCTTGTCACTCTCCAGCTAGTCGCCAAAGTGCTTATCAATCGTTCTATAAGTGCGCTGTAGCCGAAGCTCAGGGACACGGAGCGGTAGCATACGTGGTAAAGACAGAAGACCTTCTGAGCACCACCAACACGGGGAATATTGATAGTGCAGAGCAAGAAATTCAAGAGGGCGAGATATTTTATGACGATAAGCGCCCATTTGCTGGGGATATTGACCCAATTTCTCGCACACGTATACGTCATGTTAGATATTACCGAGGAATAAGCCCTCCGAAGCGTTGGGATGACGGACAAGACGTTGGAATGCCTGAAATACGTGTTTACGGCATGGATATTCCCGGTTTAGCTAATAAAGTTGGAGATTGGGCCAGATCAAATCAAGAAGAAGTCATTGCCAACATGCCAAAAGAGGACGGTAAGCTTGATTTAAGTAGATTTATACAATTTGGTGGTTCTTACGAAGATCATGGTGGAGGACCGAGTGTTCGAGCAATGCTTATGTCCAAATTTTTAAAAATTCCAACTTCAGATATGGTCGGCGCAATGAAACAAAATACAGAAACTGAAGATAACTTGGATGCTAATTTGGTTGGTGATATTATCGCACAATACGAAGGAGAGTGTGAACAAATAATGAATGAGTTCAACAACAAGATGGCTCAAACATACTCTGATTATGAAGTTCAAGATGATGGCGGTGAGGGTGCTTATATCGCTCCTTTCGCAGCATTTATTGCAAAGTGGCCGGTTGATGAATGGAAAAGGCTTCCCGGCAACCAAGAAGAAGTTGTGTGGAACTCTGTTGACGAAATAATTGCCATATATGGTGATATATTTGTTGATTCTAACAACTATACTCCCGTTATTCGTCGAATTCGTGAAGAAATACACTTAACTATGAAGATTAACTTTGAACACCCTGACATTCATGGCAGTAGCTATCTTGTTATGCCAGAAGAATACCGAGAGGCACTTGAAAACATTGATGCTATAATTGATGATAGAAGAGATCAGTTTGAAGCTGTCCTCACAGAGTACTTCAAGCGTGAAGGTCAGATGGAAGGTGGTAAATATATGAATCTTGCCATGGCAATCGAAGATGGAGATTTCACTTCATATGAATGGGATCTCGAAACTGATGGGGATTACTCCGAATCATATGAATCCACGGCGCGCTACTCATTCTATTATGATCCAGAGGAATTTGGTCTAGACATTCGTGTATTGGCTCAGATTCTTGATTCTCGCGACTTTAAGATTGAATTGAGGAAACAGCTGCTTGAAGAGCCCAGAAAAGAGCAAAACACCGAATATTACCTGCAAATGAACGCTACAACGGTAGAGGTTGGTGGTGAGATTAAATATACTTCTATATTCTCGATTAATGCTGACGAGCCTGATATTATGGCTGGATT
>CEOH01014120.1_pt1 | contig 10096 bp, 8 predicted proteins | sample 530311 | NCBI WGS metagenome assembly CEOH01 (sample SAMEA2619923, study PRJEB7988) | marine metagenome | biome: marine biome (ENVO:00000447); feature: deep chlorophyll maximum layer (ENVO:xxxxxxxx); material: "saline water (ENVO:00002010), including plankton (ENVO:xxxxxxxx)" | depth 60 m
TTTGAAACAGTAATAAAAGACTATGTTTTAGGCATGTTAGGTTTTCCTATTGTTAGGGTTGAGCTAACAGACTTTCAACTAAAACAAACGGTACAAGAGGCGATAAACCGATTAAATTATCATGCCCCATTATGGAACCTACAGTATGCTTCCTTCGACGCCTCTGCTGGACAGAACATTTACGAGTTACCACTCTATATGATTCAAAACTTAGAGTATGTGGCTTATAGAAAAACACTACTAACTATCGCTGCCCAGGCTGGGACATTAGAGATGGATTTCTTTATTAAGTATTTCCAAGACAACTTCTTGTTCTCTAACATGCAGGTGGGAGAGTTCTACCTGTTACAACAAACCCTAGAGATGTATAGAAAGATACTAAGTGGCGATGGTGGGTTCAACATTGTTGGTGGAAAATACCTACAAATATATCCATCCCCAGCGATAACCCCAGAGAGGGTCATCATTGAGTACAGAGCGGTAAATTCTGATACAATTTTACCAGCATATCTTAACTGGGCTCAGAGATATGCGCTGGCTGTAGCCAAAGGTATTTTAGCTCAAATACGAGGTAAATTTGCTTCGGTTCCGTCTCCCGCTGGTGGGGCTACACTGAATGGAGCGCAGCTTGCACAGGAAAGCCAGCAAGAAAAAGAGGCTCTTATCCAAGAATTATTAAGTGAAATAGAGGAGCCACCTGCATTTAGTACATTCTGATGGTTAGAAAGAAAGAATTATTCGGTGTGACCACCCCGATGCCTCCTCTTCCTGAGGTTGACGCTAAAAGTAAACTGTCGTTTTTTGATCAAGAGAACGCCGATATAAACTTATTCAACCTTGTTGATGATGAGTTGATTCGCATAGCAGGTTCTGAGCTTCTGTATTACAAATACTATATTGATCGAGACTACGATGAGGTGTATCTAGAGGACAGATCAAAAACCATCGCCACTGAGCCAATAGAAGTTCACGGACATTACGAACCTAAGCCTTTAGAGCAAAACTTAACTGAGTTTGGTTTGCAATTAACGAATGATCAGTTGTTTGTATTCAACAAATCTTACATAACTCAAATGATTTCTCGCGTACCTCAAGCGGGTGATGTAATAAAACCAAAATTTCAAAACCAAAGATATGAAATCTTTGAGGTGCAAGAAGATAGCTTTCAAATATATGGCGTATACCACATTGTCTGTGCTGCTAAACTTCTTCGTGGTAGCGAGGACATTGTTGATGAGCATCTTACCAAAAAAAGTGAGGATGTTGGAGGCTACCTAGACTTACAATGACTGAAACAAATATAAGAACTAGAACAACAGAGGAGGCTTTTACTTTAACCGATGGTAATGCTTCTAGTATGGCTGATTTCAAGGGATCATCCAGGACTGGGCAGCAGTATCTGTTGAATCTGATCTCTCAAATGTCTAAGAAAAGTGTTGTGCCAATCAACGCTTACAAAGAGATAGTTAGATTTTTAATAGCAAACTTTGATAAGTTAGTTTATCTTAACAATGATTTAGAAAAGGTTGAAGTAAAATGTAGGTATGGAAATCCAGAGAGAACGATAGCTATGTTAAATGAGCATGATAATATAGTTGTTCCACTTATTACAATATCTCAAAACTCAGTCGTTGAGGCAGACACTAGAAGAAGAAACAGCACTTTATTGCTTCAGAGAACTTCTTGGAATGAAGAAACGCAAAGAGCAGAAAGGATAGTTAGTTTTTGTGATCGGCCTGTAACTTTGCAGTATAATTTAAATATTTGGTGTAAGTACATGGAGGATTTAGACCAACTAGCACAGCAAGTTAGATTAGCTTTCAACCCATCTATACCTCTAACCACAGAGTTCTCAAAAGATAGCCAAGCATTTCTAGCTCAAGAAGCTAACAACTACTCTTTTGCCTTGGCTGATAGAGAAGATAGAATTTTACAAAAAACATTTACCATATCTGTAGAGACATATATTAAGAGTCCTCAATACAAAATAACATCTACAGGTAAGATAGAAGAGGTTAACGCAGAAATAACCGTGCTCTGATTGGATAATTTTTTCCAAAAAGCCTTTCGTAACCTCTAAATACATTAGAGGTTAAATCTTGAAATCCATTAAGAATGATTCATTACAAAGGTTAGAGCTTTATCTGACCACAAAAAAGGGAACCAAAAGAATATGGTTGATGCCTAGAGAAACAGTAGTGGTCCCCAGTTATTACCTAACAAAGCAGATAACTAATCTTGCAGAGAGAAGAATTCTTACGGTCAAGAGTGCATAGAGGAATAAATTATGGCAAATTTCGTTAGTCCAGGTGTTTATGTTGTAGAAAGAGATATCAGTGATTACACCCCAGCGGTTAATCCTACTGTGGTTGGTTTAGTTGGCTTTGCTTCTAAAGGTGAGCCAAACAAAGCAAAGCTTATCACTAGCCAAGAAAACTTAGTTAAAGAGTTCGGTAGACCCATCGAAGTTCTTCCTGGTCAGGCTATTGAAGGCGCTTTAGAGATACTTGAAACATGTAACCAGCTTTACTTTGTTCGCGCACTAGATTCAGCTACAGCCTCTGATGCCAGTGCAATGATTGATATGGGCGCTTGCCCTGCTTTGGGAGTGTCTTCCGCAGGTTTAGGTGTAACGAGTAGTATTTACCTTCGAGTTCAGGTAACTAACAATGAAGGAACTAACCAGTTCGATACAGCAAAAGTTTACTCAGTTCTAGCTGGAACCTCTTACGGTGCTGGGACTGCTGCTACAACACAAGCTCAAGCTATGGCGTCTGTGTTAGGAGCAGCCTTGGACACCACAAAAGTAGGTTCCTACTTGACTGCTTCAGGCACTGATACCACAATCCCTGAGGTTGTAGGTAATTATATCGTCGGAAACTTTGCGGGATCAGGCGCAACTTTAACTGTTGAAGCGTTTGGAGATTCTGCTTTAACAGAAAGATCTCCCATTCTTTATCCCTTAGATCTCAGTGGAAATGCTAGTGGTGTTTCAGGCGTTATTCCTGCAAATGCGACAATTGGTTTAGGTGTTGGTGATGGCGCAGGTGTTGCACCTATGAACTCATATGCAAACTCAGGTATCGGAGGTCCTTCTGGTCCAGGATTCGTTTCAGCAGTTGTTAGAGGTGTGAGCTTTGTAAATGGTTCTGGAACAAATGGTCTAGGTTACTTAGCACAATCAATCTATGAGGGTGCAGGTTACAACACCTCAACCTTAACTGATGGCACTGTCTTAGGTAACTCAATTACAGTTAAGGACTTGGGTAGCTTTAATAACACTATTCAAGTAAATGAAGAGGGTGTCGCATTAGAAAACTTCAAAGTATCCTTACTAAACTCAGGCAACTTTGTAGAAGATGTGATTAACACAGGAGAGACAAACCTTACATCTAACATCATTAAAGGTAACCTATACTCAGAAGGTGTTGATCTTGCAACTATCACTAAGTTTGGAAACTACACTGATAAATTAGCAAACCTAGGGACTCTTGGGGTTGTTAGAGGATCTAAAGGTGCCATGACAGTTAACCGTGGAGGTGCTGTAGCAAGTGATACTTCTGCTGCTGAATTAAATACAGACGGAAGGTACATGGATTCAAGATTCAACAAGTTTATCGCTGGCACTTACAGCATGTTTGATGGTGACAACGGTACTGGCGCTGATTCTGACGCAGAGACCACTGCCTTAATAGGCACCACTTCGCCAAGCAGATCAGGAATGCAGGTGTTAGATGATGATCTTGTCCCTGTCACCCTTGCCGCTGTCCCAGGGATTACTACTGCGGCAGTTCAGAACGCTTTAATCACTCTAGCAGAAGCCACTGGAGACTTCTTAGCAGTATTCGGAGCACCTCACGGTGTTGGAAATGTTGGGGATGCAATTGATTACAGTAATGGTTTAACTACTTACAGATCAACACCCTTTAACAGTTCTTACGCTGCTCTCTACTTCCCACATGTTAAGGTTTTCCAAACCTTCTTAGGGAAGGATATCTTCTTAGACCCAGCAATCTTTGCAATCAGGCAGATGGGCTTTACTGATACTGTGGCAGACTTATGGTTCGCACCAGCAGGATTCCAAAGAGGTAGATTGACGAAGCCTACAGAGGTTGAGGTTTCCATCAATAGAGGAGATAGAGACGCCATGTACAGTGGTGGAAATGCGGTCAACCCCATCGTTAATTTTGCAGGACAAGGCATTACAATCTTCGGTCAAAGAACCACACAAAGAGAGCCTACCGCTCTTGACAGAATCAATGTTAGAAGATTGATGATCTTTGTGAAACGAGTTATTGAGGCAGCAACAAGACGATTTATTTTCGAGCCCAATGATCCTGTTACTCAAGAAGCAATTACTAACCTTCTTAAACCATTGTTCCAAGACATCAAGCAACGCAGAGGTATCACTGATTTTAAGGTTATCTGTGATGAGACAGTAAATACCCCTGTGAGAGTTGATAGAAACGAACTCTGGTGCAAGGTAATAATTAAGCCCACTAAGGCGGCTGAGATCTTAGTATTCGAGTTGAATATCACAAATCAATCCGCAAAGGTAAGCTAACCAAGGAAAAATAAGATATGGCATACAAACAATATTTCGCAGGAACAGACCCTATCGTAAATAGAGGTATCACTGAGCGTGATGATGTTCCTAACATTTCAACTGATCTAGATTCAGTAAGAGCTTATCAATGGGAAGTTAACTTCTTTTTTGATAAGCAAGGCGCGGGGGACGGTGCTACTCTAAACGGTAGCCAAAAGCCTTTGACCCTTGCAGCAAAGCAAGTAAACGGTATTGGAATGACAGTTGAAGACATTGAAGTTAACAGAGTTAACGACAAGGTGTACTATCCTGGCAGAGCCAGCATGGAAGAGGCTGTTGTTACTTTCGATAACTTGTCCAGAACTAAGGTTGACCGTGTTTTATATGAGTTATTTGGTAAAACATATGACCCTAGGAACGGTCAAATGGGCGACATTGGAAGAGGCACAGCCAGTAAAGGTAAGATTGAACTTGTTCAGTTACAACCTAATGGTGAGCCTCGAAATGTAATAGTCCTCATGGGTGCATATCCCAAGGCACTTACACATGGTGAGTACAACTATAGCACTAATGAATTTCATACTCTTGAAATGACCTTCCGCTATGATTACTTCATCAATACTAATGATGCTGAGGGCGAAATTAGAACAACCATCGCATAAAGCATAAAGTCAAATTTAAAAACCCAACTCGTTTGGACGCGGGTTGGGTTTATTTTTTAGCTATGATATAATATGGATTACTTCAACGAATTACTGGAAAGCTATTCTAGATTAAAGAAACGGAAGCTGGTTTTGTTAGAACAAGAACCATCTGCCAAAGAAAAGAAGGCTGAACAGGATGCAGGAGGGCGAGAGAAGGCTGAGGCCTTCTTTAATGCCGCTGACAATGAGAGAGTTGTAGCTAATTTACAAGCTATGGATGCAAAGAAAGCTCCTTATGCATACAAAGGAGACTTCAAAGGCAGATTAGTTACTAAAATTACAGGAGGACCTTTAGGTAATCGCACTATAAATGGAGCCACATTCCAAGAAATGGAATCTACTTATCCTGAACAAACTACAAAACTAGTTAACTACTTCGCAGACAACCAAGAACCCGATGAGATCACTTCTATGTTGCAAGGGGTGGGTCTTGAGGCTGCCCTTAATCGGGTGGGCAATCAGTTAGAAGACGCTGCTCCTGGTATGGAAGCGGGTATTTTAGAAAGTATCAAAGGTAAGTTGCTTACATCTTTACAAAAAGCCAACAGCCTTGTTTTGGTGGCGAGAGAGTTAGGAGTAAAAGAGAACTGGGCTGGTTGGAGCAAAGAAACAGAGAGCTATAGAGGACAGGCTGAAGGTGATGATAGTCCTGACAAGACAGGCACGGTAGGATCTTACATTTCAGGTGGGGCACCACAGAGTCTTGAGAGACAAATGGCTCAAGGAAAATTAGGAATGATCACTGAAGAAGAAGGTTTGGTTTTACAGGACATGGTTTCCGATCCCACTTTAATTCAAGGTGCTGTAGATTCAATGAATGCATTACTTTCCTTTGGTGATTCAGAAATAGAAGATAAGGACGAAAAGTGTGCCTCTTTAGGCAGTCGCGTTAGAAGTAAAGGCAAAAAATTAGTTTTACATAATCGGGGTAATATGGATGAGGGTGTGGTTATATCTAGAAACCAGTTCTTAGAGTTTGCTATCAAACAGGCTAGGGAACGGTGTGATAATCCTGGCGTGATTCCAGAGATCCCTAAGGGTATTTATACACCGCAAGAATTAAATGATGCTAGAGGCAAAGGACTAGAGACTGCTTTCGTAGCTGTTTCTTTTTACGATAGCTTAAGATCCTTAGATGATTCCACCAAAAAGAAAAAGCTCTTAAAAGATTTCGCTAAGTATGTAACTCAAGAATTGCTACTAGACCAAAGAAAGTTTGATGCTGCAAATAGATGGGCAGTAGAGACTGAGCGTAATAAGAATGCAACAGACTTGCGGGGATCTTTTGTTAGCGATATGCTTTTGGAGCTAGGAAAACAAACAAACACTCCAGCTAAACTTATAGGCTTTTTACAACGAGCCCATGAGATGGAGGCTGTAGTGGTTAATAAAATTAAACCAGAATTCAGTATCCCCCTAGGAAAAAAGACAGGTGCTGGTATAGCAGATGATATGGGTTACCTGTATAGAGATGAAAAGTCTGCACAAAATGCAGCTAATGAACTAGGCTTAGAGAGGGGAGAGACTGTCCTCACCACTACCGTTGAAGAACTTAAAAAAGAAAGCCCTGAAATGGCTGAGTTATACCAAGAAAGGTATGATTTATCTGACGATCAGCAGGTATATGTTGTTGGTAGTGGAGTAAAGTCTTACTTTGATGAAGGGTCGGTAAAAGCAGGTGAGAACAACAGTTACGAAAGAAGATCAGGCTTGGTAAATGGCACTGATACACAAAGTGTCGCAGAGGGATTCCAAGAGGTTACTATGAAAAGACTTGGTTTTAACGATGCTGATTTGTCGGATGTTAGGTCTTACCAAGCTGAGTTAGATAATATTTACGACACTATGGGTAGTATTTTACCTGAGGACTCCACCGTTCTTGTTGATGCTGAGGGCAACAGAAGGCCTATTGATTTCAAAACCACTGTTGAGATTCTAGACACTAGAATTGCGGGGTTATCATTAGATGACGCTGCCAGAAATAGACTGAAGATGCTAGTACAGAACCAGGATGGAACTAAAATAAACTTAAGTGATAAGATCGAAAGGCTTGACCTACGAGAAAACTTAGGAAGGTTGTTATTAAATGCAAAACAATCTAATGATTGTAAAGAGAGAGACTCATCTGGTCAGCTAACAGAGAAAGCCATGAGAGCCAGGAAGAATCTAGCTTATACTTGTCACATGATTGGAGGAGTAAAATTAGACAGTGCCATGAATAGGAAAACTCTAAACAGTAACAATGTTAGGGTTGGTTCCCATATGGCTCCAATCAATGAGGCAACCAAAGGTATTTTAGATCCTGACTCTGGGTTTGAGGTTGATATTGCATCCACAGGCAACACTTTATCCTTAAGGCGACAAGGTGTGGGCGGGATATCCTTAGGAACTGAGCGCACTAGAGGGGCTGATAGAGTTCCTAGAACCAGAAGCTTAGTAAGTGTTAGCAGTGAAAGCCAGAAAGATTCTGCAACTATAAATGAGACTATTAGTGTAAGACAAAAAGGCTCCGAGAATGTTCAAGATAGCTTAATGATTAACTTTTTAAGAGGTCAAGCAAAGCTACTTGAACAATTATTAGCTAACAGTTGAACCATTTTTCTTTATAGTCATCTATAATATCTTTTAATTTATAAATACTATAAGTGTTTGCTGTTAATGTTTGTTTATCATCCTTAAATATTGTAATAGAAGGAATTAATGTAGTAAACATATCTTTATAAGTAATTACTAATATATCTTTTCTATCTTGTTTATATATGATCATAGGCACTTTGCTCATTTTTTTTGCATCTTTTTCACATTGTTCTATGAACTGCCATATCTTTGAATTATAATCTAACAAACTGTAGATTGTTTGGTCGTTGTAGCCCTTTTTACACTCAATACAAAACTTGAAGTTTAGTGGTGTAATTAGGTCCCCTGCGACTGTAATGTGTTCAGGAAGCTCATGGGTGGTGGCGAAAGCGCCGCTGCCAGGAGTCCGACTGAATTCTTTGGTACTAAACTGTTCGTTAAGCATCTTAGCTATTTGTCGCTCAAAAGCACCACCTTTAGCTTTGCTGTTAACTCGTTTAGGCTTTTTTAACTTTTCTAAATTAATTTTGTCCCTCATGTACTATTATACCTTGAGTTATGAAAGAAAAATTGGTTTTAAATTTTGAGTCTTGGAATATTAAACAAATAAACAGGAGTAAAGACCGTATGAAACTACAAATTAAACTCAGCAAAGAAGAGGCGCAAGCCTTCAAAAACTTCACCGAAATGGTTAAGCCCCCTGAAATCCCTGAGGATGATTTCTTGAAAGGTATTTTTAAAATTGGTGTCGAGACAATGGAGATGAAGCTCATGGAAGCCGTGCAGCAACACGCTCAAGAGAACGACATTGATCTAGATAAACTGGCCGAAGAAACCGAAAGTGTTGAGGAAACACAAGATGAAGTACAAGATAGTAAAACTGTCTAAAGAGAATGATCTCAACCGAGAGTTGAGAAAACAAAAGCGTGAGAAAGGAGAGATTTCAATTCTCTTCGTTTCTCCTTGGGATAAATACTGCACCGCTCTGATGGAGAAGTTAGAGAAGAGGTACGACAGCAATGTGAAAGGCGGGAAGCCTTTGTATATCGTAGACAACTACAATATGCCTCACTCTTTTGTCATCTTCAAGAGCAGTGTGCTGCCTCACCTAGTTACCATCAAGCGTAACAAGGTAATCTCTGAGGACTACCTTCCCATGGTATACAAGAACCTAGACCTAGAGTAAGTCTTTTTTTAGTTCTGTATACGCATCTAGCTTTTCACTATACTTTTTGTTTTTAGTGTATAAAAGCTTGAGGTTATTGAGTATAATAGTTGTGAAGTAGTTAAAAGCGTTGCCCATTTCAGGGTTAAAGTTTTTGAGTGTTTTGAGTATTAACACAAAACACTCCTGCTTCGCATCGTCCTCTTCCAGGTTGAACGAGAATCCTGTGATGATGTTTGATATGAGTACATCGAACATTGCAAAAAGCTCGTCCTCATGTTCCTTGGGGTTTCGCTTGTAAAGCTTGATTAAGCTTTCAAATTTATTGTTATCTATGTAATGCTTCTGACTCATAATATATTATAGATGAATAACTTACACACTTTGTACGCCGCAGAAGAAGTTCAGTCACATTGTAAGGATTGTTCTATTCTTCTGAAGAAAAAGCCAGTCTATTGCGTGGAGGATTACAAGAAGTTAAAGCAGTCAGATGTGCTTTTCCTGTCTGATTCTATCAAACACAGGTTTGGAAAGTCCTACGCTTTCTCAAAACAAGAAATCGAAATTATATCTGATTTTTTTCCTGGAGATACATATCAGATGGCTGCATCAGTAAAGTGTCCGTCTGTTAAGGAAGCCGATATGAGTCCAGCAAACATGGAGGCTTGCAGGAACTACCTTCAGGCCACTATTGATAAGGTAAAACCGCGCCTTGTTTTTGTGTGCGGCAACTTAGCCATGAAGATGCTGATAAAGAAGAGCGGCATTACAGACAAGAGAGGTAAATCGTATGATTATTCAACTGATAACGGGCATGATTGCGTTGTTGTTCCTATCTTTCATCCTTATTCTGTGGTTAAGGAACCTCGGCATAGGGTATTATTCGAGACGGACATCAGGAATGCATACGAGAAGTATGTACTTGGCAAGACGCACGAAGGAAAACTCGAATACAAAGTCTTAACAGACATACAGGAAGTGGTGCATCTGGCAGAAAAGCTAAAGGACTCAGAAGAAACGCTGGCAATGGATATTGAAACCACAGGCCTTAACTTCCTAACTGACAGTATTCAAACGATAGCTATTTCATCTAGAGAGACAAAC
>CEOH01023419.1_pt1 | contig 10082 bp, 8 predicted proteins | sample 530311 | NCBI WGS metagenome assembly CEOH01 (sample SAMEA2619923, study PRJEB7988) | marine metagenome | biome: marine biome (ENVO:00000447); feature: deep chlorophyll maximum layer (ENVO:xxxxxxxx); material: "saline water (ENVO:00002010), including plankton (ENVO:xxxxxxxx)" | depth 60 m
TTTGGGTTTTTATACTTATAGGAATCGCCCGTGTAAGACCTCGCTATAAAATAGCTGCAATCGCCATCATCATTAAATGATGGAACAATAATCCTGTTGCGATATTGACCACTAAAACAAAAGCCAATTTTCCATTTAAGAATATCGGCCTTTGTGACGCCGCGTTTCTGCAGATAACTTAAAGCGTAGGCACCAGTTGCTGGAACGTTCTGTGTTGCAAGGCTTATGAATTCCTCTGGGAGTTCCACTTTTGCTTTGCTTTCTCTACTGACTCCTCCCATAAAGAGGTCAGCAAATCTTTCAATATCTGGCCTGTCTGATATTCTGTCCCATTTCTGTAGTTGCAGATACGAACCATAATATCTAACAAGACGCCTAATATTACGACCCCGATAATCACAAACCCAACACTTATAAGCATTTTTATCCAGATTAACAGAGAACTTACGCTTGTGGTGATTGCATGACGGGCACGAGAAAAGTAACTCGCTGCCTTTGTTTGAGTGGTGCCCAAGAACTTCATTTAATATTTTTTTCGCTTCTTTTTTATTCATTGACCCTCAAATGAACAAACGATTGTTATTACTTCTTCTTTCTAAGACGACGATTACGTCGACGTTTTGAACCTAGCTTGCGTCTACGGCGCGCCTTAGAATGTGGTGCTTTGCGACTCATGTTATCACGCTGCAGATTCAAGTGCTGCGATAATCTGTGCCTTTGTTGTGCGCGTGTTCACTTTCAAGCCTTGTTGCTTTGCTACTTCAAGAAGCTCAGCCTTCTTCATGGAAGCACTCCAGTTTGCCATTTGGGGAGTCTCTGCGGTGTTGCCATTGTCGACGATTGATACCAACTCGATCTCGAAGTTGATGTTCTTTCCGGCTAAGGGATGATTGAAGTCAAGGACAACCTCGTTCTCATGCAAGGCTTCTACCTTTGCAACAAAGGGGCCGCGAGGACCATTACCCTGAATCATTCGACCAACCTCAAATTCAAAGTCGGGCGCAAATGCCGTCTTGGGAATAGCTTGCACTGATGCCTCTCTTCGTGGGCCATAAGCCTCATCGGCAGACAGCGACACAGATTTCTGTTCGCCGGCAGTCATTCCGACAAGTGCGGAATCAAATCCCGGGATCATCTGCCCGGAACCTACTTGGAAATCTAGAGTGCGCCCACGCTCGCGCGAATTGTCAAACTCTGTTCCGTCTTCAAATGTGCCTCTATAGTGCACGTGGACAGTGTGTCCATTTTCTACTTTCATTATTTCTCCTATTAGTGATGAAAACCATCTTGATAAAGATAACACATATATTAATTTATGTCAACATCTTTTTGTGTAATTTTTATCCAAAAGCCCCACATAAGCGGCACCATTAGCCAATGTAGGCACCCAATCCATGCAACTGGGATGAGCGTGTAAAAAGCAGGGTGTACAAATTTTCCAAGGCCGGCAAACAATAGCGGAAACAATACGTCCTCTATTATTTCCCATGCCACTATGATCACCACCAGCGCTAATCCGTGTTCTTTCAGGGTTTTCTTAAGAGAGCCTGAGCTTACATGATGTAGCTTGTGCCCTATTCTATGTTTAATCCAGTTCCACGCTTTTTTCAATTAGATCTCCTGCTTTTGCTACTACTATGGCATCCGCCCGATCATATGATTCTGGCTTCGGATTACCAAATTTTGTATACTCTACATGAAATGCGGGCTCTATTTCAAGAAGGTGTTTTAAAACCACTTCTTTTGCCTTCTGGCCGCGTTTCACCTTAATACCACAATGCTTGCGCGCAGATGTAGCTGCGATGTATTGTGGCTCAATTTCGAACATTTCATAAATAAGCCACGAAACAACACCATTGAAAGTCATAAGTGTAGAAAGGGTCTTGGCTGAGGATTTACCTCTCATGAACATGTGCAGTGGTTGTTCGATATATATGTGTTTGATTGGGAATTTTGATTCACCCCATCCTCCGGTATCTTCTTGGTCTAGTTGGTAATTTTCAAACAAGTCTTCAATATATTCTTTTAAGACGGTCGCTTTTTTAAAAATACCCTCATGTTTTCTCAAATCGATGGAGCTATAGTGCAACAATTGGCCTTCTGCTGCCACCGCAAACCCAGTAATACTTGTCGAAATATCGATACCTAAAACCATCAAATATCCATTTTTAATTTAAATGTAAGATCTTGATCTTCTTTTTTCAAAACAGGATTGGCCAAAGTGGCAATCCCTATCAAGTTTTTGTTATCATCATACACCGCAATCTTTGAAATGTATACCTGTCTTTTAAAAGATGCGCTATGATCGCTATAACTGGAACTGACCGTGTTTTTGATCATCCTTTTGCTGTTCTCTTCGTAAACATGGGAGGACGTGAACGCTAGTTGTTCTTGGTTGTAGGCTATGTACGTTGGATTGTTTGAATAATTAACCTTTCCTCTTGGTGCGTGTGCGTGCAGGGTCATAACTTGGGTTGTGGTTTCGCCCTCAAAAGATAATCCAAAGGAAGCCTTCTTGAAAATTGTGGGTCCGCCGGAACCAACATTATCTTCATTGACATCATCTCTAGCGCCGGCGCCCCAAAGTGTCCATTTTGGCTTTTGTGTGTCATTGGAGCTATTAGGTATCAGTGTTACACTCTTTGCTGAGTGCATTTCCCAAGAGCCAGTTAGAAGTATAAATCCCTCATTATATAGCACAACCCCCGCAACCGATCCGGATCCCAAACCAGATGGAGAGGATGGCGTAGCCTGTTGTTGTATCAGTTCCCCGTTTTTCTTGCTGTCCTTTAATTCAGCAATCAGTGAGCCAGTGTAGTACCACTGCAGGCTTACAGAGCCCGGGCGGATCCTTTTACCATAAAAAATTGAAGGAATGTGGATTAAGTTGAGTGTCTGTTGATCTTTATCCCAGCCATCTCCGTAACTTGAGGAAACCAAATAGTGAGGGCTTATGCCCCCGTACAGATTGAGAATATTTCTCAATGACCAATAATTCATGTTGTGGCTGCAGCCGGCTGTGTCCTTGCATGCTGGGCCGGTCGCTCCTTCTGCATCGACATCAGATGACGCCGAAGGAGTTGTTATATATTCTCTTTTGATCGTCGCCCACTGCGGGTAGCTTCCAGTTAATATATCCCCATATTGAAATTCATTATCATAAACTGTGCCGGAAATGGTAGAACCCATTTTCAAACTAATGCGCGAACTGTCCTTATGTACGTAAGGATAGATTGGCGGACGATTCGTGCCTCGGGCTGCGGCCTTGGCAGCGGTGGCCGCGGCGTCTGGCGAGGGTCGATTGGCAATATACATAGTTGAGGCCGCTCCGCCGCGGGTGCCGAGGTCGGCGCGATCTACTTTAGAATACGTAGGGACATCAATGTTATATTCATACAGGCTGATGAAACCAGATGATGCACTATAGCCAGCGTCTAGATCCCCCAAGACATTCTTGGCAAACGCGGCAGAACTGGACCCCGGCTGATTGTTATAATATATCTTACTATCATAAATGAAGAACTCACTCCGAGGGTAAGTCTTCATGGTGTTTATATTAACATCATTTTTGCCAAACTTGCGGTAAGGCATTTTTAATAATCCAATCGAACTCTAATCGCTAATTCGTTATCCACGCTCTTCTTGAGGGGTTCTGACAATTTAGCAATTGCCAACAATTCGTTCTGAGCATTATATAGTCCAACCGTTGTCACATACGATACGGGATTGTCCGAGGCTACATTCTTAACTCTGATCTTGGAGCCCGAAAGATATGTCGGGTTTGAACTATAGTTGAACGCGTTGTATCCAGCGCGACACGTAAACAAGGTTGAATTAATTTGGGTTGTGTTGTTGAATGAGATGTTGTGAATTCTATGTCGCAAGGCGTCACAACTTCCGCTGATGGAGCCTGTGAACAACGCTTGATGAACATTGTATGTGTTGCCGTCAATGCCGGGGCCCCAGAATGTCGAACAGGTGGTTGGCTGGTTGTTTGATGCGCCGGGTGCTCTGTCGCCCATTGGGAATACCGCAGACGCGGAAAGCACACAAATTCCTGCTTGGTAGAAAATTACTCCATAGCCCGAACCGGTTGCTGACGTGTTGTCGTAGAGTACGCCGTAATCACCACCATTCGTAGTGTTGATCCCTGTACCATCGACACGGGCTGCGGAATCTTGCAGTGTCAAAGTGTTTCCGCCATGAACTGCTGTGTCCCATGAGCCGGAAGAGATGGTTATACTAAAGGTATTTTTCTTGATTTCGTCCTTGACGAGAAGTCTGGAGAAATCGATGAAAAAGCACTCCTTCATTGTTCCAACTTGATCTAAAACTAAGTCGTTCTCGAATGCTCTAAGGGTGGAAGTTGAACTGGTTGTGGAGCCAGTGAATCCTAAAAGAACCTGTGCATGCAAGTTGTACATGTTGATTTTCTTTGCATTTTGGGTGGCTGTCGATGAAGAAAGCGGAGAACCCGCGGAATACCCACAAGAAAGATCGAAAATATGGTTCGCGGACGAACTTAAAACAGGATAGTCATATACCGACTGGAACATCCCGTGTGTGTAATTTTTGATATTGTTTTCGTTTGGGAACGTTCCGTATGTTGCAGTTAAGATTGTTCCAGTGATTGGAATAACCTCATGCAAAAAAGTTCTCGTTGTTGTTACATCTGATGCCGGGTTAATTGGCTGATAGCTACGTGGCATATATATTCTCCGTTAAATTTTTATTATGCATTCTTCTTGAACACTCTTATTGGGATTTCCATTTGTACTCCGGTTTTTGTTCCGGTGATTTTCACCATTGTATCAATTGACTTACCTGCGACTCCGGAAATGGTTCTACTAGTGCCGTATCTACTGAATAAGTCGTCAGTTACTAAAGTCGTATCGAAATTCAAAGCGGTAACCGTTGCCCGGGGTCCAAGAATGTTTGATGTCGCAGTATCAAGTCGGGCATCCGTAAGTCTTCTGACTACTAGATTTGGAACTCCTCTGATTGCGCTCATTACGTGGTTTCGATAAGACTTGTCGGTGCCGCCGGGACCTACTCCCCTTAATTTCAGGGCGACGATAGCTTCACCATCACCACCGTTGTTGTTAAATACGGCGCCCGGAGCGGGTTCTAAGACTCTCGAAATAAATCTGTTGTCGTATGATACATGAAATGTCTTATCTCTCAATCCCTGAGCAACTATGTAATTGGCAACATTCGCGGCTGTTCCGGCGATTTCTTCGGTATGGAGACCTGTTTCCAAAATGATTTTTGTTCCATTTCTTTCGCCGGCCCTAAGAACCTGCAGATCTCCGCCGGAGGACATGCCTCCAAAGGCTGTCACTAGCGCATCGGCGGTTACCCCGTCATGAACAGCCAAAATAAATATCCCATCCCTTGGGCGTGCAGCTTGGGTAACCTGATCGTTTCTAACCATCATCGGAAGATAAAGGACTCCCGGGTTTGGAAGAGTAAGAAGTCCATAATTAATATTAGCATTAAATCCAGTATGGGCTTCGAATACTGGGGTCTGCATAATTTCTAAATCGTAGTATGCACTACCAGAGGCGTGATTCTTGTCATATAGATTATAGTTAATCTCATCATCGCCAAAACTATATTTGACAATCTGAAATTGTCCGTTTGCCATTCTTTTGCGGCCTTGTTCGGTCAAGACTGCATCTAGAATTATGTCACCTGAGTTGTCTAAGAGTGCCATTTATTTTCCTCACTTGTAAAATAATTAGTATTTTTTAATTAAAAGTAGTATAACACATTAAATATTTACTTGAAAGATTTACGTGCCAGAATATCGAATTAATCTGATTGGAATCTGAATTTGTGAATTGGTGGTGGCGCCAACCACATATATAGCAGTATCTATATAATCAAATTTTGTTGAACCACCGAAAATTGTCTGATCAATATGACCAAATTCAGTGTACCTGAGATCTCTAGTGCCCGTTGAATTTATTTTTAGCTGGGGTGTCACTTTTATATTAAAGGCACCAACGGATCCTCGGGGTCCTCGGATATCCGAGAAAGCAACACTATGCTCGGAAGTTGCCGCGGTGAAGTCAGAAATCAGATTATCCGTAGTTTTAATTATAAATGTGGCGAAATCATCAAATTGATTCTCCAATGACACGGGAGGCATTTCCATCAAGCCATCAAGTTCTATTTGACTTTGGTTGCTCGGAAAATTCTGAAATTTAGCGTTCCTTGTTGACCCAAGAACCTTCGATACAAGCCGGTTGTCGGCATAAATAATAAAGTCCTGATCCAATAAAAATTTTTCTATTATATATCGACGTCGGTGGTCATAATTACCCGCCGGCGAGGAGAAGGTGACGCTGTCCGGTGGCACATCTATCCCGGTTTCGACTACAAATTTAATTTTTTCAGACTTATTTTCTTGTATAAATCTGAATCCTTTTGTAATTCCTTCCTCGCTACTATCGCTGGCTAGTTGGTTTATTTTCTCGGTAGTTTCATCGTTTACTGAAACACAATAAACCGAACCAGTAAGAGACGGAGTCTGCTTGAGGCATTTATTTTGTTTCAGAATTGGCAGATAAGTCAAAAACGCATGTGGGTGTTCTGGGTTATAATCGGCGTGTTGCAGTTCTTCTCTTTTTAAATATAAGATCCCTTTATCAAAAGAATTTAATCCATATTGTATATTCTTGTGTTCGTTTGTGCATGCTTCAAACATTTTAGAGTGTTTGAGGCCAGCGGTATCACCTCTAGCAGAATCTGGGTCACAGAGAGTGTAGTCTATTTCGTCGTCGCCTAATGCAAACTTTGAAATTTTAAATGTTCCGCGGACCATATGCTTCCTTCCCTTTTCGGTCAAGGCTGCATCGATAACAATTGAGTCACTTGTGGTGATAAACGCCATTTATGTCTCCTCGGTCCACGTCTCTGTCGAAGTGTAGTTTTCTGTTCTTAGATTAAAATTCACATTAATATCTAGTTTTTTGCCGGTTTTTTTGGATGTTAATCTTATTTTGAATTTTTTATCAAACAGTGTGTCTTCGCCAGAGTCGCCAATTATTACTTTATGTGCCTGCGTGGCGGCCGGCTTGGAATAATCAACATCCGTATCATTAATTAATATTTGAGATATGTTCGGTTCGAGTTGCATAACCTTCTTGAATGACGTTGAAACTCTAGTTAACGTGTTGTCGACAAAATCAGATTCCTCTATAGCATTAAATATAGAATACAAGTATCCCCCATCATCTATCAACTGGCATTCTAAAACTTTGGATAGTTCCCCGGGCACACCATTTTCCGTCACAAATCTGAATAAATAATAGTATTTTTTATTCGGCTGTATTTCATCAGCTATCATGTGATCTGCGTAGGTCAGTGCACTATCTTTAATTTTTAAATCAATTCTGCTAATCAGGTGATTGTTAAAATCATCGTAAGATGATGGCTTCGAAGTGATCCTATACATTTCAATATATCTTGCTGGAGATTCTGAGAAGATGTCAATCACTTCAGTTGCCAAAAGATCTTTGGAATTTAAGTAGTTGCTTCGCAGGGTCCTGTCTTCTTCGCTTATGGTTATTGGATACATCTTATTGGGCTGAAAATCATCATGCATTACGTTAAATCCGATCTTTTTTGAATTATCAAGAAACTGGAACGGTATGCTTGTTATTGTGTTTCCGGGGCTATCGTATATTCCTAATTTTTTACTGTACATCGGTATTTTGAAGATCTTAATGCAGGGCTCAATGTCTAAGTAAAAATCGGCCAGATGTGGAGTGGTGCTCAAGTCTACATTTTTAGTAGCAAATTCGTTTCGTTGCGAGAGGGCTGTGTATCTCGGAGATTCTGAGAGGATTTCGCGAACATCTCCAATATTGCTGCCCACATAACTCACATTAGCTAAAGAGAATTCGGTAGCAAAAAGCTGATCTGCTGATTCCATATTTCTTGGGTCGTAGAACTGCACGCAATAATACTCAGGCACTCCATCCAAATTTTCATCGATGGTTCCGATCATTTTTGTTAATCTAAACTCGCGATAACGATATTTGTGACCCGTTACTGCAACATAGGCATAACAATCATATGTGTATTCTTTTCCGTACTTTACTTGGGTATCTTTATATTCTATATAGGGAGCGGCCAAGGATGAATTAAAGAACCAAAAATTTTGTAAATTTAATAACTCCGAACTTCCCTCTTGTGTGTTGCCTTCAAATTTTTCTATCTTATATGCCAAGACTTCTGCTTTTTTGTTTGCAGGATTAAAAAGATATCTTAATATCTGTTCAGACTGTGTGGTATATTGGGACAGTTGTTCTTCAAAATCACTGCCTTCCTCCATATCTAATCCGTCATGTGCCTCCGTCATGTCCACTCCCAATTCCATGTAGTCTCTCAAATATTGTAATGTTCCTTCCATGGTTTGTAGAATCTTCACGCTGTCATTATATCTATCCAGCGAATTGTCATAATAAGTTGATCTAAACTCGTTCATGTGACTTCGGCGCTCCGCGGTTTTGTCATAGCTGAGTTTCCATGCCCGTTTGCGGACCTCATATCCCGGGTAAAAATAATTTTTATTCAGCGCGTCGTCAAAATGATTATAAAGGTAGCTAAGAAACTCAAGATAATCAAAAGATTTTAATTTTATGTTAGAGAATTCACTCTGCACGTCGGACGCGATGTCCGAAAGGACGTGTCTCGTCTGTTTTACAAACGACTTCTCTGAATATTGTAAACCGGCTAGCGCGCCGTCATCAATGTCTTTTAGCATCTCCATGAATTTAGAAGAAAGGCCGTGATCCTCTATGATATCTCTTAGCGGAAGACCATCAGTTAAATTTAACTCGTTAGCGTTCCAATATTTTGGCTCGTCGGGCCTTCCGGTGACGTCGGAGTGGGTATTTTCATATCTTGGAAATTTTAGATTGATCTCATAAGGGTGTTGGAGTATATGCTGCGACTTGTTATTTATACTCTCCAAGGACGACTCATATGTGTCCTCATCTCCGCCCGGCATATTGAGGGTGCTGTAGATTATATTTTTATACATCTTTTTTATCACATTTTCCGTTGATGATGAGTGTATGTGATAAGGGAAGGCTCCAACCCACTCATTGTAGACGTCAGTATAGCCGTTGGTAAAGGCTGAGGCTCCGGGGCTCATGTAATACATGACACGGTTGAAGTATATATCTAATAGTTCGCGGGACTGATCCTCCAGTGCGGCAATGTCCCAGCCTATTAAATCATCCGATTCGGGCGCAATTGGCGATGGATCCATTTTACCATAACTTACAACTTCCCAATAACTATAAATATTTGGTATAAGCAATTCGCTTCTTTCGGAAGACCAATCTTGGTATCTTTGTACATCCTCATTATAGTTGAAATATTTTGCTTGTATTTTGTACACGGCGGAGGCATCTGCAGCCGATGAATATATCTTTGTCTGCATGTTAGAATATGGCATCGGTATACTAAAAACTTGATCGTAAAACACGCGGTCGATATTCATTAAATTGTCAAAATTGTTTTCGCCAAACTTGCCGCCGGAGAAAAGCTCTTTCCAAAATTTGTCCCCTTTGGTGTTTTCTTCGTTCGCATAAAGCCTAACTGGCATTCTATAATTGGGAACAAGCGTGCGATCATTTATCGCTTTTATGAACACCGGATTTACTTCTATTTTTGAAATATATTTAGACTTGGACTCCAGCTTGTACGTTGTTATGCCTCTTATCGATTCGTCTGGGCCCTCGACGAAGATTTGGGGTGGCGCTAGCGTATACGTTGACACATAGGCTTCTGTTTCTATTTCCTCCAGATCGGGCTCTTCGGCTTTCCAGATCTGCCCCAATTCTTTTCTTAAAAGATCCTCGGTGCCTTCCACCACATCCGGACACAAATAAATACTGATTGGGTTTGTCCAAATATCAGTGTAGCTCCATGGAACCATGTCTGTAAAATCGTGGCCACTCCAAACCATTGTTAGTAATCCTCCACGGTGGGGGCGCCCGAATCGCCGAGGCCCTCTTCCTCAACCGCAGTTTCGGCCCCCAAGGTCGCCTCGTCGGCGGCGG